>Ga0126379_10000324_pt1 | contig 26017 bp, 22 predicted proteins | sample PanSoiMetPlot_24_FD_92640 | JGI IMG/M metagenome (GOLD analysis project Ga0126379, IMG submission 92640) | Tropical forest soil microbial communities from Panama - MetaG Plot_24 | ecosystem: Environmental > Terrestrial > Soil > Tropical forest > Bulk soil | place: Panama | collected 2016-02-17
ATTCTCGTAGCCAATCGTGGGGAAATCGCCCTGCGAATCATCTGCGCGTGCAAGGAATTAGGGATTGCGACGGTAGCGGTGTATTCGGAAGCCGATAGGAATTCGTTGCACGTGCGCTTTGCGGACGAGGCAGTATGCATCGGTCCGCCACGAAGCAGTGAAAGTTACCTGAACATTCCGCACGTGATCAGCGCGGCGGAAATCACCAACGTCGATGCCATTCATCCGGGATACGGATTCCTGTCGGAAAACGCGAATTTTGCGAAGGTGTGCGAAGCATCGGAAATCACCTTCATCGGTCCGAAGCCGGAAGTGATCGAGATCATGGGGGAAAAGGACCGCGCGCGACGCGAGATGAAAACGGCGGGGCTGCCGACGATTCCCGGAAGTGACGGGGTGGTGGAAGGGGAAGAGCAACTGGCCAAGGAGGCGCATCGCATTGGTTACCCGTTAATCCTCAAGGCGGCGGCAGGCGGAGGCGGCCGGGGCATGCGGATGGTGAAGAGCGAGCAGGACCTGTTGGCGGCGTACCAGGCGGCGCGCAGCGAGGCGCAGCAAGCCTTTGGCACTCCTGACGTGTATATCGAGAAGTTCCTGGAGCACCCGCGGCACATTGAAATCCAGGTTCTGGGAGATCAACACGGGAAAGTGATTCATCTGGGCGAGCGCGAGTGCACGATTCAGCGGCGTCATCAAAAGCTGGTGGAAGAGTCGCCGTCGCCGGTGCTGGACGCCAAGCGCAGGAAAGAACTCGGGGGAAAAGTGACCCGAGCGCTCGCGAAGATCGGCTACACCAACGCCGGGACAGTGGAATTCCTGATGGATGTGGATGGCGCGATTTACTTCATCGAGATGAACACGCGCATTCAGGTGGAGCATCCGGTGACCGAGTTCGTGACCGGAGTGGACCTGGTGAAAGCGCAGATCCGGGTGGCGGCGGGGGAGAAAATCGAGGACGCCGCGGGTGAGATCAGCTTCAGCGGGCATTCGATTGAGTGCCGCATCAATGCCGAAGATCCTGAGACGTTTGTGCCCTCGGCGGGACGCATCACTACGTTTCAGGCACCCGGGGGAACCGGCGTGCGGGTGGATTCCGCGGCGTACACCGGGGCGCTAATTCCGCCGTACTACGATTCACTAGTGGCAAAACTGATCGTAAAGGGTCGGGATCGTGGGGAAGCCATCGGCAGAATGAAGCGGGCGCTGGAAATGTTCGTAATTGAGGGCATCAAGACGTCGATTCCATTGCAGCGGCGAATCCTGGCGGATGCGGATTTTGCCAGCGGCAAGTTTGATACCCATTTCATCGAAAAACTTGTGAATACCAACGGCAAATAAATCCTCATGCGCCTTGTGATGCCCAGACTCTATGTGATATTAGACGCGGGACTCATGACGGGTTTCATCGAAGACACAACCGAAGAACTGATTAACGCAGGGGTGCTTGCGCTGCAGTACCGTAACAAGAAAGGGAGCGCCGGTGAGATTCTGGGAGCTGCGCGCAGGCTGGCGGGAGTTGTGCGTTCCCGGGGCGTGCGTTTTTTTGTGAATGACCGGGCGGATATCGCGCAACTTTCGGGTTCGAGCGGCGTGCACGTGGGACAGGAGGATTTGGCAGTTGAGCAGGCGCGCGCGGTGCTAGGAGCGCATGGCTGCATTGGAGTTTCCACGCACAACGAGATGCAATTCCGGGCGGCGGCGCAGACGTCGGCGGACTACATCGCAGTGGGGCCGATATTTGAGACGACAACAAAAGAGAACCCTGATCCGGCAGTTGGGACAGAATTAATCCGTAGCGTGCGAGCCCTGACGAAGAAACCGATCGTCGCCATCGGAGGAATCACGCTGGAGCGCGCCGCGGAAGTGATCGAAGCCGGAGCGGATTCGGTTGCGGTGATCAGCGACATTTTGCGCGCGGAAGATCCCGCGCAACGGGCCCGGCAGTTCATTCGACGACTGGAAGCCGTGAAGCCAACGGCGAGCCACTGAGGTGCGCGACGAATGGCAGAAGCGATAAGCAAAGTCCACGGCGAGATGACTAAACCGGAGCACGGATTCGTAAAGGCCATCGGGTTGTTCGATGGAACGATGATCGTTGTCGGCTCGATGATCGGGTCGGGAATTTTCATTGTTGCAGCCGACATTTCGCGCCAGACCGGCTCCTCCGGCGGATTACTTCTCACCTGGATACTGACGGGCTTTCTCACCATAGCCGCGGCGTTATCGTACGGCGAGCTGGCGGCGCTGTTTCCTCACGCCGGTGGGCAATATGTTTACTTACGGGAAGCATATTCACCGTTGTGGGGATTTTTGTACGGGTGGACACTGTTTCTTGTAATCCAGACGGGCACGAGTGCGGCCGTGGCGGTGGGCTTCGCTCGCTATCTGGGAGTGATCTTTCCGGCGATTTCGCCGAACAGCTGGATCATTCCGCCACTGAATTTTTCTTCCAGTTACGCCATCAGCCTTTCGGTGCAGCAACTGGTTGCCGTGCTGATGATCATTTTCCTGACGTTTCTGAACACTCGCGGAGTAAAGCTGGGCAAGTGGATTCAGAATGTGTTCACCTCGGCGAAGATGCTGTCGCTGCTAGGGCTGATTTTCCTGTGCGTGTTTGCGGCGCGGAACTCCGTGGCGATTGCCGACAATTTTTCCCATTTGTGGGCGATTCGAGGGGCGCAGCCGATCGAACCCGGCGCGAGCTTTCTGAAGAATTTCTTGCCAACGGTGACCGCGGCGAGCGGGTGGTTCGGGGTGCTGGTGGCTTTTGGTGTAGCGCAAGTCGGGTCGCTATTCTCGGCGGATGCCTGGAACAACATCGGGTTCACGGCGGCAGAGGTGAAAAATCCCAAGCGCGATGTGGCGTTGTCTATGGCCTTCGGGACGATCATCGTGATAACGCTGTACTGCCTGGCGAACCTGGCCTATCTCTGCGCCATGCCATTGACGCAGATCCAGAATGCGCCCGACGACCGAGTGGCCACGGCAGCGCTGTCTGCGATTTTCGGAGCCAAGGGCGCGTGGATGATGGCGATCGCCATCATCATTTCCACCTTCGGGTGCGACAACGGGCTAATCTTGGCGGGTTCACGCGTGGCTTACGCGATGGCGAAAGACGGGTTGTTTTTCCGGGCCACGGGCAGGCTGAACGATAAAGGGGTGCCTGGCACGGCGCTGGTGTACCAGGGAATCTGGATTGCCATCTTGATCATGCTGCGCACGCGCAAGCCCGATGGCACGTACGGAAACCTGTACAACGATTTGTTGGATTATGTGGTTTTTGCCGCGCTGCTGTTTTATGCGCTGACAATTCTGGGCGTGTTTGTGTTGCGGAAGACGAGACCAAACGCGGACCGGCCGTACCGAGCATTTGGGTATCCGTGGCTGCCGCTCTTGTATATAGTGGCCGCTGTCGGAATCATGGTGGTGCTGCTGCTGTACAAGACGCAGACAGCCGGCCGGGGAATGGTGATCGTGCTATTGGGGCTTCCGGTGTACTGGTTGTGGAACCGGGAGAAGAGCGCGGCCCGCAAAGAACAGTAGTTTCTGCAAACCAGAAAAAGAAAAAGGAGGAGTTGCATGGGCAACCCCTTGTTCGCGAAGAAGACGCTGGAACAGTTGATCGCCGAAGCGAAAGAGACCGGCGAGCACAGTTTGAAGAAAACACTGGGTCCGTTTCAACTGACGGCCCTGGGCGTTGGGGCGGTGATTGGCGCCGGCATTTTCGTATTTTCCGGTTTGGGTGCTCATTACGCCGGCCCTGGCTTGATGCTTTCCTTCGTGCTCTCTGGTTTGGGTTGCGCGTTTGCCGCGCTATGCTACGCGGAATTCGCAGCGATGATTCCCCTTGCGGGAAGCGCCTACACCTACGCGTACGCCACGCTGGGAGAATTATTCGCCTGGATTATTGGCTGGGACCTGACGCTGGAGTACGCGATGGGAGCGAGCACGGTCTCTTCGGGATGGTCGAATCACTTCATCGAGCTGCTGAACATCTTTCATATCAAAATGCCGCTTTGGTTGGCGTATGACCATTGGACCGGGCTCGGCGAAGCACAGAAAATCGTGGCGCGGCAAATGGCCAGGGCGGCTGACCCTTCACTGGTTCCGGGGACCCAGGCATTTCTCGATAAAGTGGATGCAATTCTGGGCGGCCACTCCGCGGAGCTCATGCAACGAGCGCACGACCTCGTTGGTGCGCCGCACATGTTTGGTGTCGATATTGGTTTCAACCTGCCAGCCTTCTTGGTTGCCTTGGTGATAACGGCGATTCTGACAATCGGGATCAAGGAGAGCGCGCGCTTTAACACCGCCATCGTGGTGATTAAAGTATCCGTAGTGCTATTCGTCATCGCTCTGGGCTCGCGTTACATCGACTTCGCAAACTGGGGACATGACTGGCGCTCGTTTGCGCCCATGGGTTTTAGCGGAATTGGAGCTGGAGCCGCGTACATATTTTTCGCCTACATTGGGTTCGATGCCGTCTCAACGACTGCACAAGAGGCCAAAAACCCGCAGCGGGACTTGCCCATTGGAATCATCGTATCGCTGCTTGTTTGTACCGTTCTTTACATTGCGGTAGCAGGCGTGCTGACCGGGATGGTTCACTGGCAGGACGTGAACATCGAAGCGCCGGTGGCGCGGGCATTTCTCGACCGCGGCCTGTCTACGGCCTCGCATATCATCACGCTGGGCGCGCTGGCGGGGTTGACAAGCGTCATGCTGGTGATGCTATTGGGACAGACGCGAGTGCTTTATTCGATGGCCAACGACGGCCTTCTGCCGCGCAAGTTCTTTGCCGCGGTTCACACGAAATTCCGGACACCCTACAAGAATACGATTTTAGTGGGGCTGCTTGCGGCGATCGTTGGTAGCGTTACGCCAATTGACGATATCGGTAAAATGGTGAACATCGGGACGCTGCTCGCGTTCGTCATTGTATGTATCGCAGTAATGGTATTGAGGAAGACGAACCCGGGGCAGTCGCGACCATTCCGTACACCGCTCGTACCTCTGGTCCCGATCCTGGGGATTTGCTTTAACGGCTATATGATGTACAAGCTTGGATGGGTCAACTGGGCGCGCCTCATCATCTGGTTGATCATTGGCCTGGTGGTGTACGTTGGTTATGGCCGGCACCATAGCCGGGTCAGAAACCCACAGCTACGGGAACAATAAGGTCAAGACGACTGGCTGTCTGCCCAGGCAGATGAACGGCGGACTCGTGTCATTGGCGCGAATCGGGTAAGCTGTCCTTTCACCTGCTCCACCCATGGACGGAAAAGAGAAACCACAGAAAGCATTTTGGAAGGGCCTGTCGTTACTCGATTGGGTAGCGCTGGCTGTATGTGTGGCGGGACTATGGCTAACGGGTATTGGGAGCACGGCGCGGGGAACGGGATTTTTGAAATACCTGGCGGTAATTGCCGCGGGTTATTTGTTGTATCGATTTTGGAGCCGGCTGCGTAACGAGCTGTTGTGGAGCCTGCGGAACCGGTTGATCGTGGTGTATGTATTTATTGCGGTGGTTCCGATCATCCTGTTGCTGACACTCGGGATCCAGGCCGGACGCATCATTTATTCTCAGTTCGGCGCCTACCTGCTGTACCACGAAATCCATGACCGGATACAGGTGCTGGACGACTCTTCCGAAGATGTAGCTGCGGCCGAAGCGACATTGCCAGCGAACGAGAACGAGGTGGCCGCCGAGAAGCGGCTGGAAAAGCAAATTCTGGAAGCGCGCGAGAAGGCATTGCCTGGTTTAACGGTGAATTTTCACGTAGATCCTGCGTATTTCAAAAAAATCAGGAATCCCCAAAGCCGTTCGTTTGCGGGGATGGTGCAAACCGGGAACGAGTTGCGCCTGGTGGGAATCCACGAAGCGGATACGCCGAGGGGCGTGCGGGTGGTGGAATTAAGTGTGCCGGTGAAAGCGCCGCTTCTGGAGAAACTTCCGGCGAGCCTTGGGGAGGTTGATGTCACGCTCTGGCAGCGGGTGGAAAGCGACCGGGATAGCAAGGCGGTGCGAATCGGCAAAAAGGATTATGTGCCCGTGCCATTCGGTCGCGTGAAGACGCGAGATCGAGTGCTGCCAGAGGCTAGTAGCTGGATAGATCCTATGGTGGACGGATTCTCGCAAATGGAAGCGACGTACGTGAGGCCGGATGGCGGGGTGGAGCACGGACACCCGGTGTTTGCGTTTTTCAAGGCACGAAGTTCGCAGCTAAATCATCTAATTCTTGCTTCGCTGGGAGATTTGAGCTCGGCGCAGCAGTTCTCCCTGGAGATTGTGGCGATTGTCTTTCTGCTGATCGAGCTGGTGGCGCTGGTCATCGGAGTGGTACTGACGAGGGCGATTACGCACACAGTCTCGGACCTTTACCGTGCGACGCAATTCGTACAGGAAGGCAATTTTGCGCACAAGGTGCAGGTGACACGGCGGGATCAACTGGGAGTGCTGGGGGATTCGTTCAACAGCATGACGAATTCGATCAGCCGTTTGATCAACGAACAGAAACAGTTGCAGCGCCTCGAGAATGAGATTTCCATCGCTAGCGAGGTACAAAACCAGCTTTTTCCGCGGAACTTGCCGCAGGTCGAAGGGGTGGAGGTCGAGGCGATTTGCCGGGCGGCACGCACGGTGAGCGGGGATTATTACGACTTCATTCAATTGAGCCCCACACACGTGGCCTTTGCGATTGCCGATATCTCGGGGAAGGGAATCTCGGCGGCATTGTTGATGGCCAGTTTGCAGGCGGCGTTGCGAAGCCAATTACTGGTGAGTGGAAGCGAGCAGATGAGCACCGCGGAGCTGGTGGCCCGGCTGAACAAACACCTGGTGATCAATACTGGCGACGACCGGTTCGCTACCTTTTTCGTGGCAATCTACGACACTGCTTCCCGAGCGTTGCGGTATACGAATGCGGGGCATTTGCCGGGGTTTTGCTTATCCGAGGGACGAGCCATTTACCTTCATAAAGGGGGTATTGTGCTGGGTGTCGTGGAAGACTACGAGTTTGAGCAGGAGACGATCACTGTGCCCCACGACGCCGTGCTGATTACGTACAGCGACGGACTGATCGAGCCGGAGAACGCCTACGGGGAACAGTTCGGGATCCCGCGGTTGGAAGCAGCGGCGCAGCGATTGCGGAATGCCGTGCCCAGAAAAATTGCGGAGTCGTTGATGGTCGCGACCGAAGAATGGTCGGGGAGTCCGGAACAGGCGGACGACATGACGATTGTTGTGGCGAAATTGAGGTAATGTAGGTGTGCAGACGCAGCCGGCTGCGGAAGCGTTTTGTTTTGAATTAAGGGTCGAGGGGAAGAATGGCGCTACGGAATCGGGTCGCGTTAGTTACAGGTGGAAGCCGGGGAATCGGGCGAGGAATCGCAATGCGTCTGGCGCAAGATGGGGCGCGGATTGCGATCGGTTATCGGGCGAATAAAGGGGCGGCGCAGCTGGCGTTGCGGCAAATCCAAGGGATAGGCGCGGACTGCGTGGCCGTAGAGACGGACATCATCCAGGCAGGGCGAGCGGATCAATTGGTGAAGGCGGTGGTCGACCGGTTTGGACGGCTCGACGTGCTGGTGAACAATGTGGGAGACTTCCGCTGGGGAACGCTGGCGGAATCTTCGGTTGAAGATTGGGAGAGCATCTTCAATTCGAACGTGATGTCGGTATTTTACATGTGCCGCGCGTCACTGCCGCAGATGCGTAAAGGGCGCTGGGGAAGAATCATCAATCTCGGAGCGGTAGGCGCGGAGAGGGCGTTTGGACAAGCGAAGATTTCCGCGTATGCCTCGGCGAAAGCAGCGGTAGTGGCGTTGTCGCGGTCGCTGGCATTGGAAGAGGCGAAAAACGGTATTACCGTGAACGTGGTGAACCCTTCGAACATCGATGAAAAAGATCTGACGCTGGAAGAGGCGAGAAAGTTGCGCGATGCACGCTATCCGATTGGGCGTCCGCCAACAGTGGAAGATGTGGCCGCAGCGGTAGCCTTTTTCGCATCCGAAGAAGCAGAGTACGTGACCGGGCAGGTCGTAAACGTAAGCGGCGGCTGGATGCTGTAAACGAACTGCACTAACGGAAAAAATCAGCGGTGGACCACGCGTGTCACAAAGAGCGTGAAGGCGAAACTCGAAACGAGAGAAACCTGAGAGCGGACCGCCCCACAAGGCGGCCCCTACAAAGGCAATCCTGAGATGAAAGCTCTGAGGGCGACGGAAATGCAGGAAGTGGACCGTCTGACGACGGAGCGCTTCGGTATTCCGGGACTGCAATTGATGGAAGCCGCGGGGAAGAGCGTCGCAGAAGTTTTCCTTGAACAGTATGGAAGAAGGAATGCCACTCCTCCGGGCCGGGTGTGCGTACTGTGCGGGAAAGGGAACAACGGAGGGGACGGATTTGTGGTCGCACGGTATTTGAAGGAAGAGGCTGAGCAGGTAGAGGTGTACCTGCTCGCCGCGCCGGAGGAGTTGAAAGGCGATGCCGCGAAGGACTACGAGAGCTGGCGGGAAGGGGGCGGAAGCGTTCATGCAGTCGTGAGCGAAAAAGAGTGGGGAAAGGTATGGCCTGCGGTCGCGTCGGCGGAAGTGATTGTGGATGCGCTGCTGGGAACAGGAATTCGCGGTGGGGCGAAGGGTCTTATGGCACGGGCGATCGAGGATGTGAATCGTGTCTCGCGCAACGCCACCGCGGCACGGCCCGCCTGGATTGTCGCCGTGGACACGCCGTCGGGGTTGCCGTCGGATGGAGAGCCGGCGAGTGGACCAGTGTTGCGCGCACATTTGACGGTGACGTTCACCGCGCCGAAAGTGGGGCAATTGATTGGAATTGACTCGGCGTGCTGCGGACGGTTGGTCGTGCGCGGGATTGGCTCGCCAGACGCCCTGGTCGAAGAGATGGGAAAAGGAGCGCTGCGCTGGGCAGGACCGGACGAATTCGCCGGATTGCCGCTGCAAAGAGCGGCGGATGCCAATAAGGGGTCGTATGGCCACGTGCTGGTGGTGGCGGGATCGCTCGGGAAGTCAGGCGCGGCAGTGATGGCCGGCAAGGCGGGGTTGCGTGCGGGCGCGGGACTTGTGACGGTAGCTACCGCGGAAGCCGGGCAGCCGATTGTGGCGACGGCCCATGCGGAATATATGACGGAGGTGCTGCCGGCAAGTGCGGCGGGCGCGATCTCAATGGAAGCGATCCGCAGCGGTCGATTTGCCGCGGCGATGGAACGAAAGACGGTGCTGGCCCTGGGCCCGGGGCTGGGGACCCATGAGGAAACGACAAAATTCGTGCACCATGTTGTGGCGAACGCGGAAGTGCCCATTGTGTTGGATGCTGATGGGCTGAACGCCTTTGTGGGGAAAGGCGACAAGCTGGGACAAAGGAAGACTGCGCACCTGGTGGTGACGCCACATCCGGGAGAGATGGCGCGGTTGGTGGGCATGGCGACAGCAGACGTGCAGCAGGACCGAGTGTCGTGCGCCAAGAACGCCGCTCAGAACTGGAACGCGTGGGTTGTACTCAAAGGATTCCACACCGTGTTGGCGTCGCCGAGCGGTGAAGCGTTCGTGAATACGACGGGGGATGCGGGTCTGGCCAAAGGCGGATCGGGCGATGTACTGACGGGATTGTTGGCGGCAATGATCGCGCAGTTTGGAACGAAGGATTTGCTGCGCGTTGTGGCACTGGGAACGTATTTGCACGGAGCTGCCGCCGAGTTGCTGAGCCTGCAAAGTGATCCATCGGGGATCCTGGCTGGCGAGGTGGCGGACGCGATTCCCTACGCGCGGCGAAAGCTGATGGAGGAGTTGCAGGCGCGTGCCTGAAGAGATCATCACGCACTCCGCGGAGGAGACGATTGCCTGGGGGCGGGAGCTGGCAAGAAAGTTGCAGCCGCCCGTGCTGGTGCTGCTTTCGGGCGAATTGGGCAGCGGGAAAACCACACTGACGAAGGGAATCGTAGCAGGACTGAACGCCGCGACGGAGGATGAAGTGACGAGTCCTACGTTCACGCTGATTCACGAATATGGCGGCGAAACAAAGGTTTTCCACGGCGACCTGTACCGCATCGAGAATTTCCATGATTTTGAGACGCTAGGGTTAGAAGATGTTTTTGCGAAGTCTGCCATTGTGATTCTGGAGTGGTCGGAAAACTTCCCACTGAAGACCCCCTGGCCGCAAATTCGACTGCGCCTCGAGCACCTGGGCGGCGACGCGCGCCAAATTACTACGCTCTAATCTGTTTGATTGCTTGGGTCGGCTTACTTTCTGGCTACCCCTGTACCCCGGTTTGCTTGCGAGACGCAAAGAGGCTTGTTAGGTTGAAAAGTGGCGCGCTCAGGCGGCGTAATGGCGAATGCATTGACCAATACAGGGCTGATGGACCCGGGTCGCATTGAATTGAAGAGCTATCGAGTGACACTCCCGTTGGAGTCGCTCTCGATCGGCGTGGACAATATCCACCACGACGTTTTTCTGAGCACCAAATTCGTCCAGGTGGCGCGCGACTACCTGTTTGATTTGATCCGGCAAAACACCAGCGGAACCTACCTTTCTGGGATCGAGTTCCGGAACACGAAACCGGTGGACTCGACGGCATTCCGCAAACTACTGACGCAGATCCTGCAAAGCTCCCTGACCAGAGCTAAGCACCAGAAGAATATTGAGATCGATCTCCTATTTCGCGTGGCGTTGCTGAAGTTTTTGACTGCCGAGCTTCTGAACCAGTTTGGCAACGTGATCCTGGAAGGCAAGGAATACATCCGGAAACGCGGAGAATATTTCGAGCGAAGCCAGCAGGCGCATGTGATCAAGGCGAAATTGTCGGAAATGCAATCGGCGCGGCGCGACGTTTTGCGGCTGATTGGGCAGCTGGTGGCACAGATTCTCACGGACATTGAAGACAATATCATCGCGAAAACCCGGCGAGCTCTGTTCGGCGATGATTTCGGTCTGTATTACGAAATTTTGAAGAACCGGCTGGTGTTCCTGGACGGTGGCAAGGACGATTTCTTCTTTCTGGAGCACTACGTATTATTGGGGAATTACGCGCGCGACCCCGACCGGTTTGAGGCCATGGACGCGCTGTTCCAGGAATTCCTGAAAGAAGCGGGACTCAGCGTCGATCAGCCGGAGTCTCCCGGACAAGTGGCGGAAAGCTACAAGTCACTGTTTGCGGAAGCCGAACACCTCAAGGCGGAGATAGTCGGGCTGGAAGAAGAACGCGAGGCGCTGCGAAAGAAACTGGAAAAGGGCGACGGCCTGTTCAACAAATTGCTGAGTGCCGGAGATCCTGCGGAGACGCGAATAGCGTTGAATGACGTAGAAAAGCGCCTGACCGTGTTGCTGCAGCGCCTGGATGAGTTCGCGCCCCAACTGAACATGGCGAAGCAGCAGGTGGATTTCATCAGCAAGGACTACCAGGGAAGACTGGGCGACTACCTGAACGAACCGGAAAATGCCAAGCGCCTGTTTGATCCATCGTGGGGACCGGAGGATGGTCGGCCCGGGAGAGCTCATCTGTTAGCGCAATTGACGGATCGGTTGGAGCAACGCGAAGTGATGCCACATATTCTGGCGAGCTACGAGATTCGTCCCATTGCCACGGATTTCTGCCCGCCCGTGCACCTGCAGCAATTGCGCAAAGCGCTGGTGACCAAGGAAGAAGCCAAGCGCGTGGAAGAGATGTTGAAGCAGGTGCCCGCGAGACGGCTAAGCATGAAGCCGTTGGAAGAGTTGTCGAAGAGGATACGGCGCTATTCGCGGGAAGAACTGCACACATTGGTGCTGCGCTTCGCCAACGATTTTCTTCGGCTGCGGCGGGACTTGCGCGACGCGGAACACCTGACGGCCTGCATGGAGAGAATCAATCTGATCACGGCTGAGAAGGTGCGCGAACTCTCGCGCATGAACAACAAGCTTTATGAATGCCTACTGCGGGAAGAGGCCAGGCCGGAGCAAGACCAGGTGGTTTCGCACGTGATTATCAAGGCGGACGTGCGGGGTTCGACGAAAATGACCCAGGATTTGCTGTCTCGAGGCTTGAGCCCGGCATCGCATTTCAGCCTAAACTTGCACGAGCCCGTGAAGCGCTTGCTGGACCGCTATTCGGCGAAGAAAGTGTTTATCGAAGGCGATGCCATCGTGCTGGCGATCTTTGAGACGGAAGGTAGCCAATCCTATGCGCGAGCGGTAGCGAAGGCTTGCGTGCTTTCGCGGCAGATTCTGGCGGTGTGTAATTCCTATAATGACCGTGCAGCGTCCAGCGAATTGCCGGCGCTGGAAATCGGGATCGGAGTGGCGTTTCAAGGATCGGCGCCGACCTATTGGACGGATGGGGAGTCGAAAATCATGATTTCTAAGGCGCTGAACTTGTCAGACCGGCTTTCTGGGTGCGCAAAACTTGCCAAACGTATGCTTTCCGGGCGGAAAACAAACTTTTCCGTGTTCCAGTTTCTCACCGCGATGGAAGGGGCTTCGGCAGAAGAGTTGGACGAGTTTCTGGTGCGCTACAACATGAACGGAATCGAATTGAATGAAGAAGGTTTTCAGAAATTGGCGGAAGAAATTTCACTGGACACGTTCTCGACGCCGCTTGAGATGCCCTGGGGGAAAGAGGAAGTGGCGTTGTATTACGGGGAAGTGCCGATGGGCGAGTCGGTGGAATTGCTCGTGGTAAGAAAGGGATTGGCGCGCCAACTGCTGCCGGACGGAAAAATCGGGCGCTTGTCAGACCACAATTACTACGAGGTCTGCACGAGTCCGGCGCTTTACGAACTGATTGCGGCGCTGAAAAGGACGCAATCAGTAGGGATTGAAGCCACGTAAGGCTGAGCTTCTGCTGGCACTGAGGGAGTCGGCCCTTGGCTTTGGACCCTCCATGTGCGCACCATGACATTGCCGTTTTTCGGGAGCGTCGCGGTGTGGCCGGGCGTCCAAGGGTCAGGCTGCTCGCAGGCGCAAAGCTGACCTGGCTCAGGTTCTTACCGGAAGACGGAATCTGCGGGGCGAGCGTTAACGAGGATGCTAGGGAACCGGGGAATGCTGTGGACGTCTCAATAGGCAATCTTGTCGGGCTTGGTGGCCCAAGCGCGAAATCCCGCTAGTGCTTCTTCGCGCATCATTTGAATTGCGGGGATGCGTCGCAAGGAATGGGGCTGTTTCAGTTCGCTGTAGATGAAGGAGTCGTCGAAACCGATTTTGGCGGCGTCCTCGGCGGTATTGGCGAAATAGATGCGCGAAAGACGGGCCCAGTAGATGGCGCCAAGGCACATGGGACAGGGTTCGCACGAAGTGTAGAGCTCGCAATCTTTCAATTCGAATACGCCCAGTTTGTAGCAAGCGCGGCGAATGGCAACGATTTCGGCGTGGGCGGTTGGATCATTGGTTGAAGTGACCCGATTTGCTCCTTCGGCGACGATCTTGCCATCGTTCACGATCACGGCACCAAATGGGCCACCGCGGCCGGATTGAAGGGCGTCGATCGAGAGTTGAATGGCCCGTTTCATGAAGGGGTTGTCCATAGGTCCCTGCTACTCCTTCGTGTGACGATCCGCTCCGTCATGCAATCTGTTGGTCCGTTTCGAGTCGAAAAAAGTCCAGCAGATCTGCGCGCCGGGGAGCAAGTATATGCCCAGAAAACTGCGCAGCGCACTTTTTTCGCGTCGAATTATCGATTTTGGTAAGTTGAAAAAGTATTCAGATCGGGCTACGCTCTTGCCTCAATCTCAAGAGACTTCGCAGCGAGAATCGCTCCTCCTATGACCCTGCACGCCTTCCTTTCCCGCCGAGTCGTGACACCGGAGGGGGTGCGTCCCGCCGCCGTGGTTGTGCATGGCGAACAAATCCGTGAGGTGATTGCTCCGGAGCGAATGCCGGCGGGCGCGGCGGAAATCGAGGATTTTGGCGATGCGGCAATCCTTCCGGGGCTGGTCGATTCCCACGTTCACATCAACGACCCCGGCCGCGCGGACTGGGAAGGATTTGAGACTGCGACGAGAGCTGCGGCCGCAGGGGGAATCACCCTGTTGGTGGACATGCCGTTGAACTGCCTGCCGGCAACCAGCACGGTTGCCGCACTCGAGGCCAAGCGGGAAGCCGCCCAGGGGCAGTGCCGGGTCGACTGGCTGGCTTGGGGAGGAGTTGTCGCGGATAACCAGCGCGAGATTGAGCCGTTGGCTGAGGCGGGGGCGGCCGGATTCAAGTGTTTTCTCGTTGATCCCGGAATTGATGGTTTCACAATGGTTACCGAGCAGCAGTTAAGAGCTGCGTTGCCTCACGTAGCGCGGGCAGGCTTACCGCTGCTCGTGCATGCAGAACTTCCTGGGCCGATCGATGCAGCAGCTGCAAATTTGACGGACGCGGATTGGTCCCTTTACGAGACGTATCTGCGATCGCGGCCGGAAGAGGCAGAAGTGGCGGCGATTCGACTTTTGCTGGTGCTCTGCCGCGAATATAAGTTCCGATTACACATTGTGCATCTTTCGGCCAGCAAAGCGCTTCCCGAACTGCGCGCCGCGCGTTCGCAGGGTCTGCCCGTGAGTGTGGAGACCTGCCCTCACTATTTGCGTCTAACTGCTGAGATGATCCCGAAGGGAGCGACACTATTCAAATGCGCGCCGCCGATTCGCGGGCCGGAAAATTGCGAACGATTGTGGCAAGGTCTTCGCGACGGAACAATCGATTTTGTGACGACAGATCACTCGCCATGTCCACCAGAAATGAAGCGGCTCGCGGAAGGAAATTTTCGAAGCGCTTGGGGCGGCATTGCGAGCCTGTCCGTAGCCTTGCCGGTGATGCACACGGAAGCCCGCAAACGCGGATTTGCGCTGAGCGATATTGCGCGCTGGATGGCGGAAGGACCGGCGAAATTGGCTGGGTGCGAAATGCGCAAGGGCCGAATCGCAGAAGGCTACGATGCTGACCTCGTGGTTTTCGATCCGGATAGCGAGTTTGTCGTGAGCGCAGACCGATTGCATTACCATCACCCGGTCTCACCGTACCTGGGAGAGAAGTTGCGAGGCGTGGTGAAGGCCACGTATCTTCGAGGCAGGCTGGTGTTCCAGGGCGGCGAGTTTCCGGGAGAGCCCGCCGGCAGGGAGTGCCGCGCCAGGACGGGCAGGGCTCCACGACTCGTATGACGAAGCAGCGCATCGTCGGCACCTCCGTTCCGCGCCTTGAAGGACGCGACAAAGTCACCGGGCAGGCGCGGTACGTTGACGACATGGTTCTGCCGGGCATGATTTATGGCGCCACCGTTCGTAGCCACATTCCTCGAGGGAAGATCAAGAGAATTAGTTTCGGTCCGGGAATTGATTGGAGCAAGTTCGCGATCGTCACACCCACGGACATTCCGGGGAAAAATTGCATTGCACTGATCGAAGATGACCAGCCTTGCCTGGCGGATGGAGTGGTGAATCAACCTGAAGAGGCGATTCTCCTACTGGCGCATCCGGACCGGCATCTCTTGCCGAAAGCGGTTGAGGCTGTATCGGTGGAATACGATCCGCTGCCTGCAATTTTCACGATGGAAGAGAGTGAGCAGCGCTCGCAAATCATCTGGGGTGCTGACAACGTTTTCAAGAGCTATCTGATCGAAAAAGGCGATGTCGATCCGTTATGGCAAGACGCGGACTTTATCGTCGAAGGAGAATATCGGACCGGAGCGCAGGAGCAGTTGTACATCGAGACCAATGGGATGATTGCTTCCTTCGACGCGCAGCAAGGATTGACAGTGTGGGGCTCGTTGCAGTGCCCTTATTATGTGCACAAAGCGCTGATGAAACTGTGTGACTTGTCTGCGGATCGAGTGCGCGTGGTGCAACTGGAAACGGGCGGCGCGTTTGGCGGCAAGGAAGAATATCCGTCGATGATCGCCGGCCATGCAGGGCTGCTGGCAATGAAATCGGGGAAGCCGGTGAAAATCATCTATGACCGCCTGGAAGACATGACGGCGACGACAAAGCGGCACCCATCGCGGACGCGCCACCGGACGGCGGTGAGCAAGGATGGCCGGATTCTTGGTGGAGAGATCGAATTCACAATTGATGGCGGCGCCTACGAGACCCTATCGCCCGTAGTTCTTTCGCGCGGGGCCATTCATTCGGGCGGCCCCTATTATTGGCCCAATGTTCGGATTCGCGCAAAGGCTGTGGCCACCAATGCACCGCCACAAGGCGCGTTTCGTGGATTTGGCGCGCCACAATCTTTGTTCGCACTGGAGCGCCACATGGACCGGGTTGCGCAGGTCGTTGGGCTTTCGCCTGTCGAAATCCGGAGGCGGAATTTCCTGAAGCCTGGCGAGACCACAATTACCGGGCAAACGGTGCGCGAAGAGATCGATGTAGGCAAGCTTCTGGATCGCGCGCTGGAGCTTTCAAATTATGAGGCGAAGAAAGAGAAATTCGCACGGCATAATCCGCAGAGCGCCCGTAAAAGGGGAATTGGTCTTGCCGCGTTTTTGCACGGAGCGGGATTTACGGGGGCAGGCGAGCGCTATCTGAGCTCGGTGGTCGGAGTAGAAGCAAGCACCGACGGCAGCGTGCGGGTGCTGGTCTCCAGCACGGAATTCGGTCAGGGGACCAAGACGGTGCTGTGCCAGATCGCTGCCGAGGCGCTGGGCCTGCGGTATGAAGACGTGGAAATCGCGCAACCGGATACGCAGGAAGTGCCGAACAGCGGACCCACGGTGGCTTCGCGCACGATCATGGTGGTTGGGAAATTGGTGCAATCGGCGGCCATGGGCATCAAGCAAACCCTGATGGCCGGGGGGCTGCTTGGCGAATCGTATTCACCTGAGGAGTTTCGCGCGGTCTGTCGCTCGTATGTCGCGCAACACGGCAAGTTCCGCAGTTTGGCGCGCTACGAGCAACCGGACGACATGGTTTGGGATGAAGAAAAATATCGCGGATCGGCGTACGCGGCCTTTGCCTGGGCCATTTATGTGGCGGAAGTCACAGTAGACCTGACTACATACAACGTGTTGGTGAATGACTTCGTAGCGCTACAAGAAGTGGGCAGGGTGCTGCACCCGGTTTTGGCGAAAGGACAAATCATTGGTGGAGTAGCGCAGGCAATCGGCTTTGCCTTGTATGAGAAAGTGGTTTGGGAAAAGGGGCGCATGCAGAACGGACAGATGACCAACTACATCATGCCGACTTCGGCCGACCTGCCTACGATCCGGGTTTATTTTGAGGAATTGGGAAATGTGCACGGCGCGTTCGGAGCGAAAGGCATCGGTGAACTGCCGATGGACGGACCGGCGCCCGCGATCGTCAACGCCATTGAAGCCGCGCTGGGAGTGCCATTCAACTCGATACCGTTGCTTCCGGAAGACATCTTCGATGCACTGGACGAAAAGGTGGGCCCGGAAAGTAAATTTTCGTCAGCGCGGGGAGAGCCATGAACGAGTTTCCGCCCCAGCGCGAGAAATCCGAGATTATTCTCAGGGTCAACGGGAAATTCGTGGCGGTGCGTGCACACGGAATGGAACGGCTGCTAGATGTGCTGCGGGACGACCTTGGATTGACGGGAACGAAAGAAGGATGCGGAGAGGGCGAGTGCGGCGCATGCGCCATTTTGCTGGATGGCGTGTTGGTCAATAGCTGCTTGATTCCGGCATTTCAGGCGAACGGCGCTGACCTCGTGACGATTGAAGGCTTGGCGGCTGACGGCCGTTTGCAATTGCTGCAGCAGACTTTTCTGGAATTTGGTGGGACGCAATGTGGCATCTGTACTCCGGGGATGATCATGGCGGCATTCCACCTGCTAAGCAAAAAGCCGCAGCCCACCCGGGAAGAAATTCGTGAAGGGCTATCCGGCAATCTTTGCCGCTGCACAGGCTACGCGCAAATCTTTGAAGCTGTGGCGGAGGCGGGACGGCGGGGAGGTACGACGTGAGAGCGAATCCGGCCGAATACGAATTCGCGGTCCCCGACAGCATGCGCGGGGTGTTATCGCTGCTGGCGCGAGATCCCGGGGAATGGCTTCCCATCGCGGGCGGCACGGATCTGATGGTGCAGTATTCGGCGGGAAGTTTGCATGCCCGGAAACTGGTGAGCATTTGGAACCTGCCGGAGTTGCGACGGATTGAAGTGTCTGCTGAGGAAGTTCAGATCGGCGCGAGCTGCACGTATACGGACTTGCGAGCCCATGAGGTAGTCAACCGGGATTTCACGCTATTGGCCAGCGCAGCCAGTTGGACCGGTGGAATTGCCAATCAGAATCGCGGAACGATCGGCGGCAATATCGTGAATGCGTCCCCTGCGGCAGATTCCCTCCCTGCGCTGCTTGTTTACGGTGCCGAATTGCTGGTGGTTTCCGTGCGCGGAGAACGCCGAGTGCCCTACAGGACTTTTCATATCGATTACCGGAAGACGCAGTTGGAACCGGATGAACTGATTCGGGCTGTCTGCCTGCCACGGCGATTTTCAGAGTACTATGCGCAGGCGCGAAAGGTGGGAGCCCGCAACGCGCAGGCGATTGCCAAAGTGTGTTTGGCGGCGCTAGGGCGGCTCGAGGACGGCCTGGTGGCAGATCTTCGTCTAGCGATGGGAAGTGTGGCCCCTGTGCCACTTCGTCTAACCGAGACGGAGCACATCGTAAAGGGAAGACCTATCGAGCCAACGCTTGTGCGGTTGGCCAGAATGGCAGTAGTCTCGGAAATTCGACCAATTGACGATATGCGGTCCACGGCGCGATATCGAGCGGCGGTTGCGGCGAATTTGGTGGCGGAATTTTTGGAGCAGCTAGCTGCGGGTGGAACGAAAACATGAGCGGCGTGCTAGCGCGCTGGAACGCGCTGCGATTGGCGGAAGCTGCGGAGGAGATCTTGCCTTGTTGTGGGTCGGAAGCCTGGGCGCACGCGATGGCGGGCCGGAGACCCATCCTGGATGAAGCAGCGCTGCTGGCGACCAGCGACGAAGTGTGGAAGAGTTTATCCGAGTTCGACTGGATGGAGGCGTTTCGCAGCCACCCGCGAATTGGTGAATCACCTACGTCGGCATCCAATGCTGCGCGATCGGCGGTCTGGTCGGCAGAAGAACAACGGAGGGCTGGCACTGCGACCAAGGATGTGAAGAGTGCGCTAGCCGAAGCGAACCGGGTTTACGAGCAGCGCTTCGGCCGGGTCTTCATTGTTTGTGCTAACGGCAAATCGGCCTCAGAGATCCTGGAGATTCTGCGAACACGCCTGCACAATGACGACACCACGGAACTACACGAAGGGACCGAACAGCAGCGGCAGATCATCTGCCTCCGGCTGAAGAAATGGCTCAATTCATGAAACGAATCTCAACGCACATTCTGGACATCGCCCGCGGCCTCCCAGCAAAAGATGTAGCAGTGCGATTGGAGAGGCGCGAGTCGGCCGGCCAATGGGCGCTGCTGCATTCGTCGCGCACGGATGCCGACGGCCGGTGTGGTCAATTGCTGCCGGAGAGCGAAGTGCTTCGCGCGGGGCTTTATCGGATATCCTTTGATACGGCGAGCTATCAGAACGCCTACGAGACCGAGGGATTGTATCCGATTGTGGAAATTACGTTTCAGGTGCGCGAGGGCGAATCGCAGTTTCACATTCCGTTGCTCCTGAGCCCGCATGGTTATACGACGTACCGAGGGAGCTAGTCCGATGGGTATGCTGGCGGAAAACAGGTACGGCAAGTCGCGGGTCCGCGTCATCAAGGTGAAGCGGCATCCCGACCGGCACGATTTTCGCGAGTGGAGTGTGGAGATTCTGCTGGAGGGAGATTTCGAGTCGTGCTTTGTGCAAGGGGACAACGGCAGGATTCTTCCCACGGACACGATGAAGAACACGGTGTATTCGCTGGCGCGAAGCTCTTCTGCGGAGTGCATGGAGGAGTTTGGCAAGGAGCTGATCGCTTTTTTTCTGGAACGCAATCCCCAAGTTTCTGCGGCGCGGGTCTCGTTAGCCGAAAAAACTTGGGAGCGCGTGCAGACCGGCGGCAAGCCACATCCCACGACGTTTGTGCAGTCGAGCAGCGAGTGCCAAACGGCCGAGATTGCGGCAAGACAAAATGGCGTGCCGTCCCTACAATCCGGGCTGGAAAATCTGGTGATTCTGAAGACAGCGGGTTCGGAATTCGTCGGGTTCATTAAGGATTCGTTGACGACGCTGCCGGAAGCGACCGATCGATTGTTTGGCACGGCCGTCCGAGCGCGTTGGACTTACTCGTCGCCCACGGTTGCTTTCGCGGCGTTGCGGCGTAAGATCCGCGAAATCTTGCTTAGTGTGTTTGCCGGGCACGCCAGCAAATCCGTGCAGCACACGCTGTATGCCATGGGTGAAGGCGTGCTTGCGAATGTTCCGGAAATTTCGGATATCGAATTGACAATGCCGAACAGGCATTGTCTGCTGGTAGACCTGTCGCGGTTCGGGCAGGACAATCCAAACGAAATTTTTGCGCCCATCGATGAGCCGCATGGCACCATCGAGGCACGCCTCCGCCGGCAAGGTTGACGCTCAATGTCTGCACAGGGGAACAGCAAAATTCGCGCGCAAGAGGTTGTGGCTCGTTGTAAGCGACTGGCTTCTTTCTCGGAAGACCCAGGGAGTACGCGGCGGACCTTTCTTTCTGCGCCTATGCGTGAGTGCCATGAAGAGATTGGCAAATGGCTGCGCGGCGCAGGGGCTGAGGTGGCTGTGGATGCGGCTGGAAATTTGCGCGGCTTCTATGCGGGTGCGCAATTCGGTGCGCCGAGGCTGCTGATTGGATCGCATCTGGATACAGTTCCGAATGCGGGAAGGTACGATGGCGTTCTGGGAGTGGTCATCGCGGTTGCTGTGCTCGAAGCTTTGGAGGGACGACGTCTCCCCTTCGGAATTGAAGTGGTCGGATTTTCTGAAGAAGAAGGAGTCCGGTTCAGAACTCCGTTTATTGGCAGCTACGCATTGGTGGGCAGGCTCGACGAGGAATTGCTGGATCGCCGGGACGCGAAGGGAATCTCGATTCGAACGGCGATCGAGGGATTTGGACTGAAACCGGGGGATCTGCCGCACGCGCAATTGAAGGACGACGCGCTGGCCTATTTGGAGTTTCACATCGAGCAGGGCCCGGTTCTGGAGTCGCTTGGACTGCCGCTTGGAGTGGTTGAGGCCATCGCCGCTCAGATGCGCATGGAGCTCGTGTTCGTGGGCCGCGCCAACCACGCGGGGACGACACCGATGCATCTTCGGCACGATGCCGTCGCCGCAGCAGCGGAGTGGATTGTTGCAGTAGAGCGCACGGCGCAAAGCAACGCGGGCTTGGTAGCAACGGTGGGTCAGATCGAAGCAAAACCTGGAGCGACCAATGTGATTGCCGGGGAAGCTCGCGCGACGCTCGACGTTCGTCACCAATCAGACGACGTTTGCGCCCGGGCGACCGAGTTGCTTATTCGGCAAGCTGAGGAAATTGCAGGGCGGCGCGGGTTGACGCTGCGGCGGAATGTCCTGCTCAAACAAATGGCGGTGGCGATGGATTCATTTCTTATCGACCACATCGCGAAAGCAATCCGCGAGACCGGCTGCGAAGCGCATGGCATGGTCAGCGGCGCCGGCCATGACGCGATGATTCTGGCTGAAAGAGTACCGGCGGCAATGATCTTTCTGCGCAGTCCCGGTGGAATCAGTCACGATCCGGCGGAATGCGTCGAGATCGACGATGTGGCCAGGGCACTGGAATGCGGATTGCATTTGCTGCAGCAGTTGGCGAGTTCTTCTGAACTTCAAAAAAGGATGTGCCGTGCATAATCTTGGTCGAACGCGTGGTTCTCAAAAACACAACCATTTCCTGCTGACCCCGGACACGTTCGTCCGCACCACATTGCCGGGGATGAAAGGGTGTGCGGTCGTTGTACACGCAGGGCCGGCAATGGGCGCGCAGTTCACGCAGTACACCGCGGAATTTGAATCGGGTGGCGAACTGGGAGAGAGTGCGGCGCAGCGCTTTATCTTCGTGATTGAGGGCCAGCTTAAATTGGAAGTGGACGGCCGCCAGAACGATCTTGCGGCGCGGGGCTACGCTTATCTCGCCGAAGGCTTGCCGCACAGGGTCGTTGCAACGAAGGCAAGCCGCGCCGCGGTAATCGAGAAGACTTATCGGGCGCTGCCCTCGGTTGATGCGCCCCGCTTCATCGTTTCCAGCGAAGACACCGTTTCGTCGCATCCACTGGGCGATGATCCAAGCCTGCAGGTGAAATGTTTGCTGCCAGATACGATGAGTTTCGACTTCGCCGTGAACACGATGGAGTACCAACCGGGAGCTGCCCTGAGCATGGTGGAAATGCATGTGATGGAGCACGGACTGCTGATGCTGGAGGGCGGCGGGATTTATCGGCTGGGAGATTCGTGGTATCCGGTGACGGCCGGCGATTTTATCTGGATGGGGCCGTGGTGCCCGCAATGGTTCGGGGCGATCGGCAAAGTTCCGGCGAAATACCTGATCTACAAGGATTGGAACCGGCATCCGTTGGACGGCGCAGCGCGATGAGAATCGAGGTGAGTCGAGATCGCCTGTCGGCGGAGATTGAGGAGCTTGCGTCGATTTCCGAGGCCCCGGCACCAGCGGTGACGCGGATTGTTTTTACACCCACGGATTTGAAGGCGCGTGCCTGGCTTGTGTCGCGGTGCGAGATTGCCGGATTGAAGGTACGCCAGGACGCGATTGGAAACATCTTTGCGCGGTGGACCGGCTCCGAAGCAAATGCTCCCGCCGTCGGCACTGGTTCTCATATCGATGCCATCCCGAATGCTGGGAAATACGACGGCGTGGTGGGCGTGCTTGGAGGCCTGGAGGCCATTCGGTCGCTGCAGGTTGGCGGTTTTCACCCGAAACATTCGATCGAGTTGCTGGTATTCACATCGGAAGAACCCACGCGGTTTGGGATTGGGTGCCTGGGCAGCCGATTGCTGTCGGGGACTCTGTCCGTTGATGCGGCGAGAAGGTTAGCGGACAAAGAGGGAAATTCGCTCGAAGACGTGCGGCGGAAGGCTGGATACAACGGACGATTCGAAGAAGTAAAACTGCCGAGTGGCTACTACAAAGCATTTGTCGAGTTGCACATCGAGCAAGGTCCGCTGCTGGAGCAGCAGAAATTTCCTCTCGGAATCGTCAGTAGCATCGCTGCCCCTGCCAGCCTGCGCATTTCCATTGAAGGCGCGGGAGGACATGCGGGCGGAGTGCTGATGTCCGGTCGCAGAGACGCCTTGTGCGCGGCGGCGGAATTGATCTTGGCGATCGAACATGCGGCGCGCAGCAGCGGTGCGGTGGATACCGTGGCAACCGTAGGTATCTGCGAAGTATTTCCCGGCGCGGTCAACAGCATCCCCAGTCGCGTTCATCTGAGTGTGGACATACGAGACACAAATCTCGAGCGGCGCGATGCGGTGATGCGAATGATAACTGGCGTAGGCGAAGCGATAGCAGGGAGGCGACACGTTGAGATTCACGAAGAAGTGTTGAACTCGGACGCGCCGGCGCAGTGTGCTCCAGCGATTCTGGAAGCGCTTTCTGAGTCGTGTAAAAAGCACCGATTGGTTTTTGTTCCAATGGTCAGCCGCGCGTATCATGACTCGCTGTTTATGTCGCGCGTTGCTCCTGTCGCGATGTTGTTTATTCCTTGCCGCAATGGATACAGCCACCGTCCGGATGAATACGCGTCGCCGGAAGACATCCGGCGTGGAGTTCTTGTCCTCGCGGAAACTCTGGCGAGTCTCGCAGCCTGATTCCAAGCAGAGCAGACTAGTGTACTCGTCACTGATTCTCGGCATCACTTTGTTGCCAGAGAGTTGCGGACCTCCCTATAGCCTGGCTTGATCACGGAGTAGATGAACTCGCAGCGCCGATCGTAAGGCAAGAAGGCGCTTTTCATCGCGTTGATAGTAATTTTTTCGAAGTCGTCCATGGTTAGACCGAAAGTGTCGCGAGCCGCCTCGAATTCCTTGGTCATGCAGGTGTTGCTCATCAAACGGTTGTCGGTGTTCAACGTGACGCGAAATTTTTCCTGATAAAACAGCCTGAAGGGATGCTCGGCCAGGCTGCGCGTGGCACCGACGTGGACGTTGCTGAGCAGGCAAATCTCCAAGGGAATGCGTTTGTCCAGGACGTATTGCGCGAGGTCGCCCAGTTTCACGACTTTGCCATCGGTGACGGCGATGTCGTCAACCAAACGTGTGCCGTGGCCAATGCGGTGCGCGCCGCAGTATTGAATGGCTTGCCAGATCGATTCCTGCCCAAATCCTTCGCCGGCGTGCACCGTGATATTGAAATTCTGGCGCTGGATATAGTGAAACGCGTCCACGTGTTTTTTGGGAGGGTAGCCGCCCTCTTCGCCCGCGAGGTCGAATCCCACAACTCCGCGCCGGCGAAAATCGACGGCGAGCTCCGCCATTTCGAGAGAGACATCCATGTTGCGCATCGCGCAGATGATTAGGCCCGAAGAAATTCCAAAGTCTTTGCGGCCGCGCTCCAAGCCCTTGAGCACTGCGGAAACTACTTGCTGATGAGTCAGTCCTTTGCGCGTGTGAAACAGCGGCGCGAAGCGCGTCTCAAAATAAACCACGCCGTCACGGCCTAGGTCTTCCGTCTGTTCGTACGCGACGCGCTCCAAGGCCTCTTCGGTCTGCATTACCGCGATTGTGTGCGCGAAGCCCTGCAGGTATTTGGGTAAACTTCCCTGATTCGCACCCTGGTGGAACCAGCGCGCCAACTCTTCGGGATCTCGCGTAGGCAGTTGCTCGTAATCGATACTTTTTGCCAGCTCAATGATGGTTTGAGGCCTTAGCACGCCGTCCAGATGCTCGTGCAATAGCACTTTGGGAAGACTTTGCAAGGCTGCGCGATCCAGCTTCATGGTAGCCTCTAGTTTTCCTGTTCCCCACGATTATCGCCGCGAAATGAAGCGCTGTCGAGCGACGTCATCTTTCAAGTTTGAGACCACGTTGTCGCAGACAGGGGAGATTTGTTAGCGATGATATTCTTGTGTGGGGACGAACGGATTCCAGTGACGCCTCCGGCCTTGTCTGTTATTAATCATACTTTGTCGATATTGATCATGTACCAGCCCGCACCCTCGAGCGCCGATTTCCACAACCAACTGACATCACTACCGACACCGGAGATAGAAGCATTAGGGAACATGAGGGCCGATCCCGACTCGCATTTTTCGGTCCTACATCCCTCGTGCTCGTGCTTAGAGAGCAATCCGTTCAGTGATTCTGAGTCGTCAACTCCCTGTGCATATGAGAAGTAGCTCGGTTTGTTGGATACCCATCTTCCCACAGCGCGACGATCCTTCTACTGATCCCAGAGCTTGTACATCCGATGCGCGCCATGCGCCAGCAATGTTCGCAGATAACGATCTCCGTCCTTAGGCAGTGTCTCTCCAACCACCGTCCCCCGTCCGGCGTTGACTTCGGTAGACGGGCAGCCTAACATGCGGCCCTACGACGGAAAAATGATCGGAAAAAAGCTACAGCACTATCCTGAGCCACCTGGGCGCCGGCGGAACGGGGGTGGTGTATTGTGCCCTCGATGAGGAACTGGATCGGAAAGTTGCACTGAAGGTTCTATCCGCCGGAATATTAATATCTGGCAGAGTCATAATCTGAAACCGCATCGGTCAATGGAAGGTGAGTCAGATCACGGTCCTTGCAGCACAGAAGGTCGAAAATGTAGTAGTGAATGCGCGAGGCCGCGGCACGGAAGTTCTGTAGCAGGTGGAAGTCGGGTCGCCCGCTGTCATCGATGGCACCAATTCTCCATCCACAACCGTCCCATCAGGCAGATCGGCCAGCCGTTCCACAATGTGAGGAAACTGTCTGTTCAGAGGTTTCCCTCGACGTGAGAAAAGAGTCACAGCGCTTCCGGACTTGACCGCGAGGGCTCGATAACCATCAAGCTTGATTTCCCAGAGCCATTGCGAGCCTTCGGGGAGTCTCGCTACCGTCAAACACTCCATCGGCTCAACAAACGAGGCCCTCACGGGCAGCGAAAGCAGCTTGTTGATTGCACTTCGTTGCATGCG
>Ga0126379_10000325_pt1 | contig 25940 bp, 21 predicted proteins | sample PanSoiMetPlot_24_FD_92640 | JGI IMG/M metagenome (GOLD analysis project Ga0126379, IMG submission 92640) | Tropical forest soil microbial communities from Panama - MetaG Plot_24 | ecosystem: Environmental > Terrestrial > Soil > Tropical forest > Bulk soil | place: Panama | collected 2016-02-17
CTTAACGGAGCTGGTTCCACGGGGAACAACTCCACGATCCACACCGCGAAAACGGGAGGCAGCGGCGTGGGAGCGCGATTCACCTTCCCCAGCGGGGAGGCGGCCGATACGGCCTTCCACACCTATGGGGTCATCTGGACGCAAAATGAAATGCAGTTCTTCGTGGACAATGCGTCTACACCGTTCTTCACCGTAACACCCAGCAGCCTTCCTTCAGGAGACACGTGGCCGTTCAACCAGAACATCTTCATGCTCATGAACGTGGCGGTGGGTGGGACCCTTGGAGGATCCACCAGCGGCCTCAGCAATCCGGGACCCATGAAGGTTGACTACGTTCGCTGGTACACGCCTCAGTAAGAAGAAGTGGGGGTTTTGAGCGCTGACGGTGGACAGACGTCCGCCGTCAGCTTTCGCGAACGCATTCTGGAGGTGGCCAAGGAGGCGTTCACCCGCTCCGGCGCGAACTCCAGTCTGGCGATAATTTTGGTCCTAACAATGCACGATCTTGGGGCTTCGGATTGAGTTGGTTGCGTTGCGAGTATCAATGACGAGGTGTGAATGATCCACGATCCAGGCGTAATCGTAGCAAGAATGGTCGGTAACGATAATTACGGCAGCATATTGTTCCATGTTTTCAAGCGGCGTGTTGAACATTCCTAAGTTGTACTTGCGGCCGCGTCCGACGTATTCGAAGTAAGGATCGTTGTAACTGACCAGGGCGCCTTCTTTCTGCAACAGCTCGATGATGGTAAGGGCCGGCGACTCGCGGAGGTCGTCGATGTCCTTCTTATAAGCGACTCCAAGCACCAGTACCTTGGAGCCTCTGAGACTTGTGCACTTACGGTTTAGCGCCGCCGCCGTGGAAGCTACCACGTGATAGGGCATGTTGCGATTGATTTCTCCCGCAAGCTCGATGAACCGAGTCGCGAAATCATATTCCTTGGCCTTCCAGGCGAGATAAAAGGGATCGATGGGAATGCAGTGTCCGCCCAATCCCGGACCGGGATAGAAAGGATGGAAGCCAAACGGCTTGGTTGCAGCGGCGCTGATGACCTCCCAGATGTCAATGCCCATACGGAGGCATAGCAGCTTGATTTCGTTGACCAACGCAATGTTGACGCAGCGATAAATATTCTCGAGCAGCTTCGTCATCTCCGCCGCGGCCGGGGTGGAGACGCATACGGTGTGGCGGAAGATCGTTCCGTAAAGTTCTCCGCACAGCTTGGTGGCCTCGCGGCTCAAGCCACCTGCCACTTTGGGGATGTCACACCGAGCCACTGTGTTGTTGCCGGGGTCCTCGCGTTCCGGCGAAAAAGCCACGAAGAATGTTTCGTCTGCGGTGGCTTCCGTTCCTTTTTCCCGCGCTGCCTTGAGACCGGCCGGATTCTTTTCCAGAATCGGGACCAACAACTCCTCCGTCGTGCCCGGATAGGTGGTGCTCTCGAGGATAATGAGTTGCCCCGCACGAACGTGCGGCGCTATGGCCTCCGCCGTCGCTACGATGAAGCTGAGGTCAGGCTCGTGATGATCGTTTAAAGGTGTAGGTACGCAGATAATCACCACATCCATCTGCGCGATGCGGGAATAATCCAACGTGGCTGCGAAGCCGCGAGCCTGTGCGGCTTGGATTTCTGTCTCCGGAATGCGCACGATGTAAGAGCCGCCGTGGGTGAGAGTGTAGATTTTCGTTGCGTCAATATCAAAGCCGGTGACTCTGAACTGCTCCTCGCTGAAAAGCAATACAAGAGGCAGACCTACGTAGCCCAGACCAATGACGCCGATTCGCGCCGTACGTTCCTGCAGTTTCAGAGAGAGAGATTCAGAGGGGATCTTCGTGAGTAAATCAGTTCGCTCCATGGGTTTTCTCGGTTTTCTCGATTTGTTCAATCACCTTGTTGTTTTAAGGGTGGCCGTAAATGGCGACGCCTGTAGCTGCCTGTACGATGGCCTCCAGCCCTCTGTGCATAGCTGACTTTGCGCTGCTGTTTGGGACGAACAAGATGTCGTCAGCTTGCAGCTCAACGTCTGCAGCCTTAGAAGCAAGAATCTTCTTGAGCGCGATCGGCAGCTCCTGACGTTGATCGCCGGTTCGGCGGATTAGCCTCGCGCCGTCAAGTTTGGCGGTGGGATTCGCGCCCTGGGCCATGGCCAGGGCCTGCAACACGGTCAGCCTGGGCTTATCCATAATGAATCCCCCCGGCATGTGAACGTCGCCGACAACGTAGATGATTCCCGCCTTTTGAACGACCACCGTGTCGCCGGGCAAGACTTCGGGATTGTTGCTCGTGGAATCGTTGGCATTACCGGCAAGAGTCAGGCTCTGCGAGGACTGGCTTGGGTCGCGATGCGTGATCGTGATCTGATTTCCCGCCTTGGGGGTTGTGCCTCCGGCAGCCGAAATCACATCGAAGAGCCTCCGTGATCCCAGCATGGGATAGATACCTGGTTTTTGCACTTCGCCCAGGACGGAGACACCCTGGGTCTGATACTCCTTTTCGAAGATTGAGACATGCGGATCGTTGAAGTACCCGCCGCTCAAGAGTTTTTGCTCTACTAATTTCTCGGCCAGGTCGGTGGTTAGTCCTGCCAACCGAACCAATCCGATCAGGGGAAGGGAAACGTCACCTGCGGAGCTCACGCGGACTTGTTTGTTGAAGTCCGCAGCTCCAAACACCGATATCTCGAGGAGGTCGCCAGGCCCAATGCGCAGGTCAGACGCCGAAATGGTGGCCGGTGCAGCCGTACGGGCGCCGCTGGTGGCATTCGTCGCGGCGGCGTCTTTGAGAGCGGACGCCGGTTCTGCCGGTGCAGCTGGCGCTACCACATTGCCGCGCTGTGCTGTGACGGAGTTCCCATCCGCGGGCGCGGGCGAGCCCGTCGGCGGTCTCGACTGCGACCACGCGGACGTGATGAAAAGGCCGCATGCCAAAGTTGACACTCGAAAAACCAAACGTCTTCTTACGCAGGTGAACATGGGATTGACCTCAGAGTTGTTCTTGACCGTTTCAAGCCTCAAGCAGTTCGGTTGCTTGAGATTCGGCCGGCTGCTGGACTGCGGCGACAGGCACGACTTCTCCATCACTCATCTGAAACGCCATCGCAACGTCGTTCACGTGTGAAAGGATGAAGTTCAGATCGTGGAGCTGGCCGCTTCTTCGGAGATATGCGGCGCTGTTACCCTGTGCGCAAACCATCACGGACGAAGTGCTCCAACGCTTCATGAGGTGAACGGTGTGCCGGTTCTCGGGCTCATGACCAAGGCGTACCAGCTCCGCTGCAATCCGAGCGCAGCAGAGCTGGTCTTCCTCGCGAAATTCGCCACGAGTAGCGGCGCCGAGAACAGCGATACGTTCATGGCGGCCGGCTATGTATGCGGCCACCGCTTTGTGGTTCCGCATGCAGGCGACGTAAGCGCCGGTACTCATGCCGCTCTGAACCATCAGCTTGGTACCCGACGAAGACAAGAGAACCAGCGGCCGGTCATGATCGGACCTGCGGGAGAGCTCCGCGGGACTGTTATTCAGATCGAACCCGGCCGGCATCAGGCCACCCACTTCTCCGGCGAGCAGACAGCTTGGAAATTGTTCACGAAAGTGAAATGCGGCCTCTGCGGAAGCAACAGGAAAACATCTTCTTCCTGCGGCCACGGCAGTGATCGCCGTCGTGGAGGCACGGATCACATCGATCGCGACGACGGCGTAATCCTGAAAATATCTGTCGTTGCGTGACGGAAAGCTATCGATCACGACTGTCATGGCTATTCCACCTTTTCGACGGCCACATCCCTAACGCGGGGCCGGAGCTTGGGATTAGAAAAGGCATCGGAATGCAACCCTCGACGATAAATCTCGACTCGCAGGAGCTCTTCCAAGCGCACGTTGCAGAGGTGTACGGCAGAGCCAAAGTGGTCCAGAAGGCGAAATTGGCTAGGCTTGTTAGGAGCCTCGAACAGGACAATGTCCAGCCCAAATGCGGATGCGAAACAATCGGCAAACGCCGCGTTGAAATTCCCGTCCTCATCGAATAGGCCGACGCCACGGGCGCTTTCCCTGGCTTCCACGACCAATTGCAGTGCGCCGGCGTCCAGCCACTTCTTGCCTTGCTTGATCAATTGGTCGACGACTCTCTCGTTGAATGCGCCTGTATGCTTTTTACCCAACTCGAACTGCACTTGAAGGCCTCGCTGATGCGCCATCTTTACCACGTCGGCTGCTGGCAAGGGCATGTCGGTGAATCCCTCCCCACACTCGATGCGGGTCACCCCGATGTCGGCACAAAGATCCAGGTATGCAGGCAGCTGTCCTTGGGCCACAGCTATTTCAAAAGGACCTCCGCCGGTGACCGTTGGGACGCGATGGCGTTTCGCGGCAGCCACCTTTTGGCGTGTAGCCGATTCATCGGCGATGATCCAGCACGCCATCGAGATCTTCAGAATCGACATGAGGTGGGCACTCTGTTGCAAATGTCCTTCCAGGGTTAGGGGATCGTAGCCGGGATCAAACGGACTCGTTGCGGGGGGAATTGGCCCCACGCCGATCAGCCGAAGATAGTCGTCGAGATGAATATTCCCTTCCAGGGTCTCTACCGGGGGAGATAGCTTGATGTTGACGGTTTGCATTGGTCCTCCTTTGGACAAGAATTGTTGTATTTAGCGCATCGAGCGGCTGCCGATTCGCAGGCGAATCGATAGACGCTGATGCTGCTAGTGAGGTCCGATCTTCAAACTGACTGGCTAAGGTTCGTCGCTGCGCGATGAACGTCTGTCCCGCTAAGCGGGACCCGCGATCCCGGCCCGCCGAGGTCGCTAGACGCTGATACTGCTAGTGGCTCAGTTTTAAAACTGACCCGCTACCGCAGGCTTTCAGGGCTTCGATTGTTCTGTGGCAGGATTTCTTTCGATTCGGTTGAGAGTTGGCTCCAAATTGCCAAGGGACCCGTTTGCTCGCGAATGCAAGAACCGGAACCGGCCCATGATCCATTGGCGTGCATCACGTATGAGTCTGGATACGCCCGTGAGGCACAGTTTCAGGAAGGGCGCCAGGTCATCCCAGGCGAAATAACCGGCTTCCTCGATCCCACGAAGGGAGCGAAGCCATTGGCGCAGCGTCAGATTGCCTTCGCGGTGATAGTCGAGACACGATTTCAGATCCAATTCGACAAACCATTTCCGGCCTTCTCGCTGCCGAGATGGCGGAACCTTCTGGCCGGTCAAATCGAGATACAAAGCTCGTGCGACGTCCATTCCATTACCAGCCAGGAAAAGTCTAAAGGTTGCGCCAATCCGTGGATTAACGTCCAGGACTTTGTATTTGCCGTCACGCGCATCGTATCGATAACCAATGTCGAGGATTCCCTTGTAGCCCAAGGCTTGCATGAAATCCTTCGTCGTCTTTTCCACCACATCGTTTCGCAGGCAAATGCCCAAGCTGGTCATGCCAGTGTGGATTGGCGTTTGCCGCAACTTCCGGCCGGTGAAGCCCACAAGGCATTCCGAACTTGCGTTGAAATAGCCATTGAACATCCAGATGGAGTCATCTCCTCCCGGAATGTACTCTTGCAACATCAAATTGGGTTCATCTGGGCTTTCCAATGCTGAATACATCTCCCGTAGTTGGCGGGGGCTGTAAACGATTGCCATTTTCTTCCCGGTGCGTTCCTTAAGCAGGTTTCCGTCGATGCCCTTGAGCATGACTGGGAACCGCGCGGTTTCGGTGTAGTGCAACACGTCTTCCAATGATCGAGGAAAGGCGACCTCCGGCGTGGGAACTCCGAATTGCCGGGCAAGGGCTGTCATCTCCTTCTTGCTGCATAGCGACCGCGCCAACTGGCCAGACTGGCGAGGATATACGAACCTTGGCTTCAAGTTGCTGTAGTACTCCGCCACGAACACGGCCAATTCATCCCATGTGGGAATCAGAATGCAGCGTTCGCCAATCTGCTGCGCACGCTCCAAGAGAAAAGAAACCGTGTGTTCCGGATGTGCGCGAGCAAAATCCCAGACTACGGCCGATTTGCAGTAGGCGGAAAACGATGCGGGTCCGCGAGGGGGAGAATACACCGCATGTACCTGCACGCCTATCCGTCCCAAGCTGCGCATGATGCCGAGGCTTCCGTGAGTATTGGCGCCGAGAAGCACAACCGGAGTGGAGACGTCATAGCCGTGCGATTCGGGTTGTCTTGTGTTGCGCGCCATGGGGAGTGCCTGCTCCCCGGTCCGAGGTACCGAATTCGTTGCCAGAACCAGATAATGTGTACCGCTTTGCCGGAACGTCGGCCACTTGGCGTGCGCGCGACCCTGCAGCCATCCGTGCAATTTGGCCGCTAAACCGTCCGGCAGTACATTACGGCGAAACAGCGTGAAGGGCCCGAACCCGATGGTGACCGAATTGGTTCGGCTGAAGCCAGTCTGGGTCAGCCAAAAGTCAAACTCGCGAGTCGATTGCATTGTGGGCGGAGGCGTGTCCGGCATCGGAATCCATCCGCGTTTGCGCAAGGCGGATGCTATACGGTTGCGGTAACGCGCCAGCCCCGGATTGGACATGGGATCAAACCAATTCGTGAGACGCCAGCGGTTGTCGGTTGAAACTATCAAAAACCCTCCTGGCTTGAGAACTCTGCGCATCTCGCTGAGTGCTTTATGGGGTGAGTGCAGCCAGGGGATTACTCCCAATGCCACCACCAGGTCGAAAGTGCCCTGGTCAAACTTCAGCTCATGAGCATCGCCGATGGACGTGGTCAACATAACACCGGCGGCGTGGGCGCGACTGGCCGTCATGTCCAGCATGGTTTGGGCACCGTCCAGAGCGTCCACGCGATATCCCTGCCTCGCTAAAGCAACCGCGGTGTATCCTGCTCCGCAACCCAAATCCAATACCCTCGCCCCCGGGGGCAGTGACAGGTCTTCGATCCACCTGAGAGCTACATCCTTGCGTTCTTGATAAATCCGCGCGGTAAGACTTTCATCTTGATAGATACTTTCCCAATAAGCAGCAACCGAACGGAAATAGCTGCTTCGAGTCGACCGATTCTCTTCGCAGCAGTTGTGCGCCAGATTACTGGCGCCGGCAGGTGCGTTTTCTCGCATTGCTAACCTCGATCGGCGATAAGTTTGTTAATTTGATCTCGAGGAATCCGTCAGCGTTTCTATGGGGATCGATGGCGCAGCCGGAAGAGTTATCAAGAGTCCTATGAGTGTGCCAAGGCCATACGAAACGTGAAACGCAAGGATCAATGGAACGAGCCATAGGGCGGTTAGTGTCCTCTGTTGCAGGCCGACATGGAGGGCGGCGATTGATCCGATCCCCAAGTGGCTGCCAAGGATTGCTCCGAGGGCAAGAGCCGCAATCCGGTCAAACAGACCGTGTGACGAGAGCCCCGCTAGCGCGATCGCCGCAAGGCTCAGTAACACTGTGACGAAGACCATCGGAACGAGGTGACGAACGCCCAGGGATATAGGGTTTGCCCTCAGGCTTACGGCATTCCATTGCCCGCTCTGAAATGCGTACCTCAAAAATGAGCGGACGCTGGGCCGAGGATAATAGCGGCATTGGGTTTTCGCCGTCACGTACAACTTGTAACCCAAGGCCCGAAGCCGCTGGTTCATGTCGTTATCCTGGTTTCGAACAAGCCGTTCGTCGTAGCCACGCACCGCGAGAAGGGCGTATTTGCAAAAAACCGGGAAGGGCACGGTGTCGGCGTAGCCCTCGGGTTGAGTGCGGACCGAGCGCGACGAGGAAGCGAATGGATGGCCTGCAGCCCATGCCACTAGACGAGCCTGCCGGCTCGAATCAGCCGGCGTCGTGATGAGTTTTCCGCTGCAGCCAATCGCGTCGTGGGCCAGCAATTCCTGGAGGCAAACGGAAATGTAATCGGCGTTGTAGGACGCATGCGCGCCCATGATGCACACGTATTGGCCGGCCGCCGCTCGCAACCCAATGTTAAGTGCGGCCGGAGTGTGCCGTGACGGATTACACAGGAGTTTGATCCGCCGGTCTTCGGCGGCCAGCTTCCCCACCTGGTCCCGCGTGTTGTCTTGCGACATCCCGTCCACAACCAGAATCTCCAGTTCGAAGTCCGGGGTAATCTGCGCCCGGAGGGAGCGCAGCGCGTCTTCGATAAACCGGCCCTCATTGAAAACCGGCATGATCACGGAAACGCAGACGTGTCCGTTGATGCCAGCATTCCCTCGTCCAGCTTGAAACTCAGCAGGCTCGCACGGTGTCGTAGCGCTTCTCACGTAACCCCGGATTAAGCGATTGTGTTAGGAGGTTTTGCGATGCAATTCAAGGCGCCCGCCTGATACAGCCAGAGTAGCTCCCCCTTTAGCTTCACCCGTTAGCACGACAGAATCCACCCCCGGAGTTTCCAACCTTGAAAAACTATCTTCTGTTGATTTCAGGCATTTTGTTGCTGATCGTCGCGATCGGTTGTGGTGGTGGCGCCAGTAAGAGCAGTGCGCCAGTCGCCAACTCGACTGCTCCATCGGCCACCAGTCCGACCCCGCCTCCGGGGCCTACGCCAAGCCCGACTCCAGGTCCCGGTCCAACCCCCACGCCAGGACCGACTCCCTCACCAACCCCGGGCCCAACGCCTTCACCTTCACCCGGCAACAAGTGGTTCATCACCCCCAACGGCGGCGACAACAACGACTGCAAAACCGTTAACACCGCGTGCGCCACGTTCCAGCACGTAGACTCGTTAGTGCAACCGGGTGACAGTGTGCACGTGCAGCCGGGAACCTACAACCAGACCATCACGCTCAACGCTTCTGGTAACTCTAGCAATTCCATTACCTGGATTTCGGATGTGAAGTGGGGCGCGGCCATTGTCGGCACCAGCACTAACAACAACTTCGGCCAGATCGAGGTGCAGGGTAACTTCGTCATCATTCAGGGCTTTGATGTCACGTCGTCCAACACCAACGCGGTCGTGGGCATCGGCGTCGGCGGCGGTAACGATAAGATTCTCGGCAATCGGGTGCATGACCTTGGCAACTCAGTCTGCAACTCCAACGGCGGCGCGGGTATCGTGGACGGCCAAATCGGGTACAGCAACACCACACAGGCGCACAACACTTTCAACCAGAACTTCATCTTCAACGTCGGGGACGAGGGCTGCGGGACCCTGTCTGGCATCTACATCCAAGAGTTGGGCGACGTAGCGCAGAACAACATTGTCATCAACACCGGCACCATCGGCATCCAGTCGTGGCACGCGGCTACCTCGGTGAACATCTCTAACAACACCGTGGTGAACGATCCCCACAACGGACAGGGCATCATCCTGGGCGCGGGCGATGCGGGCAACCAGACCAATAACAACTCCGTGGTCGCCAATAACATCGTCATTGGCAGTTCCAACGAAGGTTATTCGGAGCAGGGGTCTACCGGTAGCGGTAACCGCTTCTTCAATAACCTCGGGTTTAACAACGGCCAGGACATCGTGCTCCAGACCGGGCAGTCCAGCGGCTTCATTCACGCCGACCCACAGTTCGTCAACGGGCAGCTTACGGGCGGCGGCGGCGACTACCATGTGGCCTCTACCTCACCGGCCATCAACGCAGGTATTGGTGGCAACGGCACGCCAACGTCGGACTTCGACGGCGCGCCCAGGCCCGTTGGCAGCGGACCGGACATTGGGCCGTATGAGTTTGGCTCCACGCCATCTCCCTGGCCCTGGATGTAGGAGCTGATCGCAGCTCGATTCGATAGCGGATGTGGGGTAGCAGTTGAGCGCTACCCCACTCCCAAGCCAGTATGCCAAGCATCCGCGTGATTTCGAAAAACGCCTAGCATCCTTAGGTGGCGTTGAGATCCGCCCTCGCGCACTCCTCACGGGGATTTCGAAAACTTTCTGCCTTGCTTTCAATCTGCGCATCTCACAGGTGGCCTCACAGTGAGAAGGTTTCCCCTGAGCGCCAAGACTGATCAGCCATGAGACGCCCGGCCACAACCCTGCGATTCCGTCGGAAATTACTGTTCTTTGCTCTGGCGGTCGTTCTTATGCTGCTCATCGCCTATGCTGTAAAGCGAAAAGGCAACTTTGATTTGCACCAAACCAAATTTCCAGAGCGCGGAGCCACACAAACCCCGTTGCTCATCCCTGCTCCCATTCGTGCACCTTCACCGACCCCAGAGCCTACGGCGAATGACCGTTACGTAGCTCCTGGTGGCAGCGATTCCAACAACGGTTCGATTTCGGCTCCGTGGGCGACGATCCAGCATGCCGCGGATATGGCAGCCCCCGGATTTGTCATCCACGTGGCTCCCGGAAACTATGCGGCCGTCAACAGCCAGGTCAGCGGCACAGCCAGCGCCCGTATCCGTTTCATTTCCGATGTGAAATGGGGCGCCAAGTTGCAAGGCAACGGGCCCGCCTCGGTGTGGACCAATCGCGGCAACTATGTGGACATCATGGGTTTCGATGTCACTGGCAACACCCAGGTCGGCATCGAGAACGACGCCTCCTTCGTGCGTACCATCGGCAACCACGTGCATAACATTCCCGCTGCTTGCAACAGCAACGGTGGGGCCGGTATCCAGGACAACGAATTCTTTACCAGCGATAACGACATTATCGGCAATGTGGTCCATGACATCGGCGACCCCGCCCACTCCTGCCCCACCACCCAGGGAATCTATCATTCCGAAATCCGTGGCCACATTCTCAACAACATCTCTTACCGCAATTCGGCTTGGGGCATTCATCTCTGGCATGCGGCCAGCAACGTGGTGATCGCCAACAATCTGGTGTTTGGAAACGGCGAAGGCGGAATCATTGTCGGGGATGGCGATGCACCGGGCGGCATAGTGGATGACTACACCATCGTGACCAACAACATCATTCTCAACAATCCCACCGCCATCGGCGAAGAGGGTGCAACGGGAAGCCATAACCAGTATGTGAATAATCTAGTTTGGCAGAACCCCAAGGGAATCCTGCTGCGGAACGGACTGCACGATGTGGGCACCATCAACGCCGACCCGCTTCTGGTGAACTATCAGCCCGACGGCAGCGGTGATTATCATCTCCAGTCCACCAGTCCTGCCATCAGCTCCGGCACCACCCAGGGCATGCCGACGATCGACTTCGACGGCGCGCCCAGGCAGGGTGACGCCAGACCGCATGTGGGCCCGTACCTGTTTGAGTCGCAAGCGCGGCCTTGGCCCTGGATGTAGCGCCTCAATAGCGTCCTAAACAGACAAAGACGCCAACGCGGGCTTCTTCTCTTCGATCGGAGAGCATGCACTCTCTCTCTCCATCTTTTTTTGATTGGAGTCCTGGATGGCCTCCAAAAGTGGAGAGGGAACGGATTCGGTCAGAATGTCGATGTTGGGCATGACGCAGTGGCCGCCGATAATCCCTGGAAAGTACGTGACTGGAGGCAGGTACTTGATTTCCTCCCAGAAAGAAGCGACTTCATCATAGTGCTGATGAAATCGATCGCAATATCTCTCGACTTCCTGCGCCCACGCGATCAACACGCCGAAGTAGGTGGTTTCCGTCAGTTTGGCCAGTTCAGCAGCTTCTGGGGAAGACAGCACTTTGGTCTTCAGACCAAGAGACCGGAAATGCCTGAAGGCCTTTTGACCGCTCTCGCGATCGATGGCGCCGATGAATTTCACGTAAGTACGAAGGTCGTCGAGCATGCGCGCATGCTTGCCGCGCACTGGGCTGTGTACCACCGCGGTTCCTGCCCGCTCGGCAATGGCTCGCGTCGTGCCGACGGCTACGGTGCTGTTGATGATTGTCAGCGCCGGCTTAAAGAGATCGATATATCGAGCTGTCTCTCCGATAAAGTCTGTGATCCGGAAGGGATAGCAGACATGCAGAACATCAACGTGCTCGGGAAGGCACGGGGGAGGCGCGACGTCAACCCCAAACGCGTTGTGGGATCGTGATGCAAGCTCGAGAAGCGGCTTGCCCACTTCACCGAGTCCTGCCACAACAATTGTGTCACGTTGTTTCATGTGTACTCCTCTTAGATTTTTTCTCGCCACTGACGAGGAACCGATCCTGCCGGCGAAATCCGCGCCGAGCGGAAGGTGACTGACAGCAAACCAGTCCTGGATATCAGGCAGCCAAGACAGTTTGTGCCGGCACAAATTGACGAATCGAGTCAGCGATTCTCTGTTGTTGTTCTGGCTGCAGGGTTGGATACATCGGCAAGGAAAGGATCTCCGATGCCAGCTTTTCAGCTACCGGGAAGTCGCCCTTCGTGAATCCAAGGTCCAGGTACGCGTTTTGCAAGTGAAGCGGGATGGGGTAGTGGATTGCCGTTCCGATATGGTTATCAGCCAAGTGGGCTTGCAGTTCTTCCCGCTGGGCATGGCGTACGACATACAGGTGATAAACCGAACGGCTGCTCTGGTTGGGCAGCACCAAGCTGTCTGTTAGAGGCGACAAGCCTCTCTTGTAACGGTCGGCGCACTCCCGGCGTTGCTGGTTCCAGCGGGCCACGTGCCGAAGCTTGCACGTAAGGATTCCTGCCTGGATCGCATCAAGGCGTCCGTTATAACCTTCGACATCGTGATAGTACTTCCGGGCCTGGCCATGATCGCGCAACATCCTTACCTGGCGAGCGATGTCTTCGTCATTGGTAGTGACCGCACCGGCTTCGCCGCAGGCCCCCAAGTTCTTTCCGGGATAGAAACTGAACGCCGCAGCTTTGCCCATGGACCCAGCCTTGCTCCATGTCTGTTGCCTCTGGGAGAAATACTCCGCTCCGTGGGCCTGGCATGCGTCTTCGATGACCACAAGGCGATAATGCTGGGCCAAGTCGAGGATAGGATCCATATCGGCCACCTGCCCGTAGAGGTGCACGGGCACGATGGCCCGCACGGGCAAGCCCTTTCTGGGATCAATGATTTCTCCCATCGCCCGGTTATAGGTACAAGTTTCCTCCAGATATTCGCGCAGCTTCTCAGGGTCCATATTGGATGTCTGCTGATCCACATCGACGAAGGCGACCTCAGCACCGGCTTGCGTGATCGCTTCCACGGTCGCGATAAAGGTGTTGGGAACAGTGACAACGACCTGGCCGCGGCCGATCCCCGCCCCCATGAGAGCAAAGCGCAGGGCGTCGGTTCCGTTGCTCACTCCGACGCTCAAGCGTGCGCCGCAGAATTCCGCGAAGTTCCTCTCGAATTGCTCCACCATCGGACCGCCGATGAATCCGGCCGTCCTGAGGGCGCGATGAAAGACTTCCGTCAGTTCCGCCTCCATCTCCATATGAGGCGTAACCAGGTCTAAGAAAGGTACGTTTCCGTCTTTCACTTTGCGGTCTCCAGTTCTTGGGGTAGGTGTCTAAGCAGACGCGCGGGGTTACCGGCGACGATCGAGCTCGGGGGCACGTCCCGAGTCACTACTGATCCGGCGCCCACGATGGCGTTCTCTCCGACTATGACATTCGACAGAATGGTTGCGCCCGATCCGATCGAAGCCCCTCGCTTCACCACCGTGCGCTCGACTCCCCAGTCCCTTTCAGTCTGCAAGCTGCCGTCGGGATTCATGGCGCGAGGGTAGGAGTCGTTGATGAAAGTAACCCCATGTCCGATGAAAACGCCATCCTCAATCGTCACGCCTTCACAGATGAATGTGTGGCTGGAGATTTTGCAGCGCTTGCCCACGGTCGCGTTCTTCTGGATCTCAACGAAGGCGCCGATCTTCGTATCATCTCCAATTTCGCAACCATAGAGATTGATAAACTTGGAGAGCTTAACGTTGTTCCCCAGCTTGACATCATCCGCAATGCTCAAGAATTCGGTGCTCATGCCAGTGCCATCCCGTTGTTTTCGACCGGCCGTTGGTGTTCAGCAGCACGGCTTCGCTTCTCTTCTTGATCGACTGGGCCGCTGCTTCCAGCATTCTCACGACGCGCAGCCCGGCCGGGCCATCGTTCAGCGGCGTGGAATCCTCGGTAATACACTCGTAGAAATACGTCAGCTCGGCTTGCAACGCTTCAACCTGCGGGACCTTAGGGGCCCACATGTCGCCCGAGCGGTAACTCACCAGCAGTTGGTGCAGATTCTCGCGATTCGTGATGGCGACGCCCTTGTCGTAGACCTTGATTTTTTCATCGGTGTCCAGATCGTTCCACACCAGCATTTTCTTTTCGCCGCCAATCAGGGTGGTGCGGACCTTCACCGGCGAAAGCCAATTCACATTGACATGAGCGATGATGTTTCGGGGGAAGTAGAGGGTGATAAAAGCGACATCTTCATGGCCGTTCAGATGTTTTTCACCAGTGGCAACGATGGCCTCGGGATTGTCTTGGATGATGTAATCCATGATGGAAAGGTCGTGAGGCGCAAGGTCCCAAATCACGTTGATATCGTGCTGCAGCAGTCCTAGGTTGACTCGGAGAGAGTCGTAATAGTAGAGATCGCCCAGAGATCCGTTGTCCACGAGTTCCCGGATCTTCCTCACCGCGCCCGTGAACAGAAACGTGTGATCTACCATGATCTTCAGGCCCCTCTTGTCCGCCAGCTCGATGAGTTCTTCGGCTTGCCACGAATGAGAAGTGAAAGGCTTTTCTACGAAGACGTGCTTGCCATTGTTTAGGGCAGCCTTGGCGAGCTCATAGTGGGTCCAGACCGGAGTGATCACCGCTACGACATCGATTTCAGGCGAAGCAAGGACCCCCGCGGCGTCCGTAGTCGTCTTTATCGTCGGATAAGCTCTTTGGGCTTTGTGCAAGCATTCCACACTTTTGTCGCACACCGTATGTACTTGAAATCCGTCAATTGCATGAAAATTCCTGACGACATTCGGACCCCAGTAGCCATAACCGATTACACCGACACTAAGCATAATGTCCTTTCTGCGACATTGATTTTGGTGGTTCGTGGGGGAAAATTCTCGAGCCTGCCATGCCACCTTTACCCTGTGCTCATTGCTTTTGCTGACCGGCTTGTCACGTGTATTCGACTTCGAACTGATGCGACCACCGGATTACATTCAGCCATCTCCAGATGCGACTATCGAACGCCTGTTTGCCGTCGCGGATCCTTTCCCATTCCCGGTGCATTACCCCCAGGTCGAAACAAGGCATACTTGCTGCGACTTCGCTTCCCAGCAAACCTTGGACCCACTGATCAACTGCGAACAACCATTTGTGCTCTGGAGTGCTCCGGCCGATTTTGTCGCGCCGGTTGAGAATCGGGTCCGGCACGAGGCCTCGCATTGCCGCGCGGAAGACGGCTTTCGAAGTTCCATCCAAAGCAATGATGTAGCTTTCGGGAAGCGAGAGAATGAATTCGGCCAATGGCACCGTAAGGAACGGAACGCGATTTTCGATGGAGAATGCCATTGCGTTTCGATCTTCGTAACGTAACAGATGGGGTAAGCTGGTTTCGGTGATTGTCCGCAACAGGGTGGCACGAAGAACGTCTGGTTCTGAGCAATAGTTCGTGTGCCCGATGCCGGCGTCGTATTGGCTGAACCATGCCCGATTGACCCAGCGAGGCGTGAATTCCTTCGCCAGCAATGCCCGAAACGGCGCTTGCCATTTCTTGGGGATCATGTAATCTGCCGAGCAAAACAATACTGACAGAATCCCGCTCCCCGGAAGGGTGGAGGCGTTTCGCAGCAGCCGCAGCGCGTCGCGATAATTGTGCTGTCTTAATAATGAGGCAAACCGCGCGCCCAGGTAATAACGGTAGCCGCCAAGGAGCTCATCAGCTCCCTGGCCATCGAGCATGACTTTGATTCCCGCTTGCGCCGCCTGCCGCAGCACTCGATGGCCTGCGTAGATCGATGTACTGGCAAAAGGTTCTTCCTGGACCTTGATGAGATCTTCGAAATCGTCGACGAGCTCGGTGGGTGTGGGGTGAAGTTTGTGGACGATGGCTCCGGCGCTGGTGGCGGCCAAGTCAACCCATCGCTCCTCACTCAACAAGGGATCGTCCGCGATGTAGCTGAACGTGTGGATTTCCAGAGAAGGATCAACCAAGCGCATTGCCGTCACGATCGCGGACGAGTCGATACCGCCGGAAAGGGCTGCGCCCAAAGGTACATCGCTGCGCAAGTGCAGGCGCACGCTACCGATAAAAAGCTCTCGCAACCTCTCTGCCGCTTCGTCAAACGACAACCCGCAATCGTAGAGTCGTGGTCTCCAATAACGCACGGTCCGGAGCACGGCTGGGGCGCTAAGTTCAACCTCCATGTAGTGGGCTGCAGGCAGCTGGTTGACGCCGCAGAGCAACGTGTCTATGCCCTGGTCAGAAAGGCCGTGACGCAAGTACAACAAGAGAGCTGGAGGGTTCGCTCTTCGACGCGTGCTGGTGAGCTCAAGCAGTGCGGTTATTTCCGAGGCGAATGCGAAGTAGTCGCCCGAAGCGGCATAGTACAGCGGTTTGATCCCGAAGCAATCCCGGGCCAGGAACAGCCTTCGTTCTTTGGTATCGAGCACTGCAAACGCGAACATGCCCACGAAGCGCGGCAGAGCATCCGCGCCCCATTCAGCATAGGCAGCCAAGAGCACTTCGGAATCGGTCTGCGTATGGAAGACATGTCCGAGCCGCTGCAATTCCGTTCGCAATTCTCGATAGTTATAGATTTCGCCGTTGTATATGAGGTGGTAGCGGCCATCGCTGCTGGACATCGGTTGCCAGCCTGCGGCTGTGACATCGATGATCGCAAGACGGCGATGCAGCAGTAAGACGTCACCGGCGCAGTCACCATCGCCGTTCCACTCGCGGCCCGTTCGCAAATGATCCGGCGAGTAAGTAAGCCACCCTTTGTCATCCGGTCCACGATGCTTCAACTGTTCCAACACGACGGGTACGGACTTTGGATCTAGATGCCGTGTTCCTGAGACAAATCCTGCTATGCCACACATGATTGCTTCTCGTTGTATCCGTGCTGAATGTTCTGCGGCCTGGCTTGCGAAGCGCGCAGGTCGTCCTCCCACGCGAACCGTTCGGCCCCGGCAAGACGATCGATCAGCCGGATGTACGTATCGCCGTAGCGAGGCTCCATCAGGCTGTTGTTGTGCCACAGCAACGTGAACACTCCGCCCACTAGCCGACACTTTGCTACTATCGACATGATCCTTTCGTACTGCTCATCTGGGTCGCAGCTATTTCGAGGGACGGTTACGTCCATAACCATAAGGGGTATTTCGAGCAGATTCGCTTCGCGCCCCGGTCCAAGGAGCCAAGGCCTGTAGGGTATGCAAGTCCCGGCTCGAAATCCGATTTCATCGGCATATCCCAAAGTACTGTCGTATGCCGCTCCGCATGCCTCCCAGTCCTCCCATGTCCTGGGAGACCAACGCAAGTAATGTTGGCGCCCGCCAATGAGGCGGGCTCCGATTGCGTTTTGAATATCCTTGAATTCCTCCCGCAGCTTTTCCCGGGAGTGATACGTGTAGTACCCAGGATGAGCTCCCATCTCAATTCCGTTCCCGCACGCCCACATCATGACGGCTTGAATCTTGCGGTCGAAGAGGTTGTACCCCGAGTCATTGTCTGAATAGGGAGATGATTTCCAATACAAGGCAGAATCTAATCTGCGTTCCATCGACATGTTGCACAGGGACCGCACGCACGCCAGATATGTGGTCTCACCAGGACCCAGAAGGTTGACGAGATCGCGCAAAGTCGCCATCGGGTTGTGGCGCGCCAGAGTATGGCCCACCACCGGCCTGATCCTGAACGGTATTCCGAGCTGGTCGATATCGTGGCTCAGCTTTACCCGCAGCTCGCGGACGGGAACCCTCACGCCCGGCATGAGATATGACAATGCCTCTCGGAAGGCGAGTCCGTATTCATCGACAATGGGGCGGTCGAGAAAGCTGTGTTCGACGGCCAAGCTGGCGCTGGCGGGGAATCGGCCATGCGCGTCTCGCGTCTCGTTGACAAGCTCTTCATAGCGAGCCAGCGTAAGTAAAACGGAGGTCAGAAGATCGACAGAGCAAGCTACAGTGTTTGCGCCAACAGCCTTAAACAAAGGCTGACCATCCTGCGCGCTCGAAAATGGCACGACAAGATGAGGAATAGCCGCCCTGACGGCTCGAGACGGCTCGAACATCCACGAGAGGCGGCTTACCTCGATGGGACATGACCCGAGGGTATTCCAAAAGTCCTGCCGCGCAATCGGGAACTCGATTCTTTGCGACGACTCGCCGTTGATCCAGATCACGTCCCGGTCGTGGCGATGATCGATTCTCCAGGCATCGAATTGGCCACGACTGATTCCTGCCCTGCGACTCAATTCCCAAAGCGCGTAGGTCCGGGCGTCATGGCTGACACTTGTGATAGCGACCTTTCTGAAGAATTCGGTCAAACCACACTCTCCTGACGCTGCGTGTCCTCAATTGCGAGATGACTCCTGTGGGGCGGTGCTGACGAGATCCCTAAGATGAGGAGGAAGAAAACCGCGTAAGCCATGGTATTGAGGGCAGCCAGAGCAGCGACGAGCCTTATGACTGTCCAACCCCAGTGGCGTGCGGCTGCGAACACCGCAATGGTGCCCACAAAGGCCATGATGTCGTAGACGAACTTTACTTCCTGGCGTCCGGCGACGAGCACCATGCGGCTTAAGGGGTTGACCACGAACTGAGCCAGGAACCGGGGAGCCGCCCACGCGGCCATCACTCCGGCTTCCGTCCATCTCCCGCCGAACACCCATACGAACAAGCGTGGTCCGAACGCTACCAAGATTGCAGCGGGCATTGCCCCGATAAGCAGCAGAACGGTGGCCATACGCTTTACAAATCCCGGCAGTGCCGCCGGATCTTGTTGCCACATCAGCGCGGCCCTGCTATGGAATGCATCCGCTACATTGGCTGTGATGAGGACCGCGGGAAGCGCGAGGGCACGCGCCACCAGGGCATAACTGCCGGCTGCGTTCAGGCCATAGAAGTACACGACGAGCGGAAAGGAAATGGATACGGCAAGAGTATCGAGGAGCGATGACGGCAACGAATACACCGCGAAGCGCCGGTTTTTCTTAAGGGCGGCTCTGAGCTCACCGAAGTCGCATCCGATGAGTTCACGCTTCAGTCCTGGCCAGGCTGTACGAAGCATCCGGGTCATTCCGGAGCAACGTCCGATGATCTCGCCCAGCAGCAGCCCTGCAGTATGCGGTCCGAGAAACCCGAATCCTGACTGGGCCAGGGCGCGGCTGGCGTTCTGCACGACGGCGCCACGCGAAATAAGACCAAATCTCTCGCCGCGCAACAACCAGTAGCGGAGCGCCGCGAAGCAAGCGGCGCATATCAGCGCCGGAGCGATCAGGGCTGCAGCGTAGAGTGGCATGGCACCGTATCCAGAAATCTGGAAACGGACCAACCCATAGAAAATGAGGCCTGCAGCCGCGGCGACCGGCAGAGAGAGCAGAAACGAGCAAAGGGTCAGGTGCGCGGCTTCTCGGTCACTCGGGGCCGAGACAATCGCGAACTCGTAATTCAGAGATACTGCCACGACTGCCACACTGAAAAAGGCCATGAACAACGCCAACTGACCGAAATTCGCCGGCACGTATAGCCGCGTGATCACGGGGGTCAACACGAGGTTGAAGAGCTGGGCCAGAACCGACCCACCACTCAGGATCGTGAAGTTACGAAAGAAACTCCGGTCCACGCTTGTTGACCCACGGGAAAAAGCTCCTGCAAGTTTGCTCATTCGCTTTGGGAATCGCTAACCGATCGTCAATGCAGCGGGACAAAAGCTCCCGCGGGAAGAGGCGGTTGATACATCGGACCTTGGGCGTATCGTTGTGGCTGCGGGCGTAGGCCCTGAATCATACGAGAGACTGCGAAAATCGTGCCGCACCAAAACCAGAGGAGCCGGTTGTCCAGGCCTCCGCTCACCGATCCCGCGAGAACCGGCAGAAGAACAGCCGGCAGCAGGAAAGCGTAGTGAGCCCCCAACCAGCCTCGGATGATCCTGAACAACGCTGACGCGGTTGCGATCAAGAAAGCCAGTAGGGAAGCGCAGCCTACCAGGCCTTGTTCCACCGCTGACTCGAGGACGAAGTTATGCGGCATCTCCGTCTTGTCCATTCCGAAAAAGAAAGCGCTCCACCCCCCGACACCCCAACCCAACAGAGGCCTCTCACTGATTGCCACAAGAGATTGCCGGTAGAAGTTCATTCGCTGGTCGGCAGTTCCCCCCGGAAGGAAGGATCCTTTCATCAAGTGGCCGAGTTCATTTCCCTTATCGGCAAGCTTTGCCTTCGCTGAGGGAAGGTGCGCGATCAACAGAACGGCCGCCACTGCAACGACAACGACCAGACCTCCCAGGTGCATTTTCTTGATCGACAACCGTCCGCTGCCCGAAGGCACGAAAACGGAAGCGACTGCCAGGGTCACAAGAAGCGCCAACGCTGCGGTGCGAGCAGCGCAGGCCGCAAGCCCGACGGCCAGGACTGCCAAGCAAACCACCTGCAGACTTCGCCGCTGAACCAAGTGTCGGTAATAGATGAGAACCACAATGGCTATTCCGATCAGTTCACCGTCGCCGATGCGGGTGATGTCTTCATCGCCCGCCAGAACGGCAGCAGTGGGATGAAACAAGTCAGCGAGGTCGCGAATCGACAACACCAGGCTCAACACCACACAAGTGGCCAGGAATTGTTTGAGGTCTTTGGGCCGCTGGAAAAGAATAAAGGGCGCAAAAAAGGCCAGGGTTGCGAAAACGGCGATGTGCTCCAACTTGTTCAGGCCGCTTACGGGCGCGGTGGTGTAGAGGAGACTGACGGCAATCAGGACCACGAAGAGGACAAACGTCATTACCCCGAGACCCTGGCCTGAAAACAGGGCGGCGAGCGATGGCCTCTTTATTCCACTGAAAAGCAGCAGAGACTCAGTCAAAAGCGCGCCACAACAGAGCACCAACAGGATGAAAGTGGGGTCGGTGAAACTCAATCCTTCAGCGGCCGTCGTTTTGAGATTGCCGACGTAGAGAAATCCCGCAAGCAAGGCGGGCGCAAACTTGCGCGTCAGAACAATGGCGGCAGCCGCGGCCATGAGCGTGGGCAACAGCAAGTACGGTTCAACGCCGTATCTCAGCGTTACCCACCAGAAGGAGAGAGCAGTTCCGATGGCAAGACAGCCAAGTAGGATTTCGCGTTTATGCTTTAACACCGGAGTCTGCATGATGTGAGTTCACAAGTCGCCGCGCATGAGCTTGCCATCCGCTGCCTTGAATCCGACGCTTGAACGTCCACCATTTCTTCGCCGCGTCCCGGAGGAAGGGGACCAGAGGCCGGGACGATACTCTGACCCAGGGCACCGAGATTGGATTTCCCCCGAACTTCTTCTTGTAGTCGCCGGCGCCACCCAAGTCCAGGATTCGCATTCCGCGATCTCTTCCGATTCGCATTGCGGTCCACATGAGCAGGTCGTTTGGCCTGAGGCTCTGATAGGAGTACCAGCTCGCGCCGCCCCAGAAATACATGGTGCTCGGACTGATCGAGAGAAAGATGCCCGTGGCAATCGAGCGGCCTGCAGAGTCTCGCGCGCGCAGGAGAAGAAGTTTGCCAGTGGGTTGAATATGCCACATCAGTTCGCGGACTCTCTCAACGCCGTACGTCGGCACAAGCCCCTGCCTTCGAAAGACGTCTTTGAGCTGATCGTAATATTCATCCACAAAGCCCGGATCTTGCGACTCTTCCACCGTGACGCCTAAGCGAATCGCCCTGCGAATTGCTTGCCGGCACGAAGGCTGCATGCGCTGAAAGACATCCTCTTCTTCGACGCTGAGATCCACTTCGAACCCATTGAGCGGAGTCCATGTGAGTTGTCGTTCCTTGATCTCCTCGTGGTTCAACTTGCGGTTCAGGAATTCAAGGTGAGAGCAACGCAAATCAGCGAAGGCGAATCGCTTCAGGGCATCCAAGGCTGCGCCCCAGCGGACTTCAGGCCGCAGGTTCAGCCCCATGTACGAGGTGCTCCACCCCGGAAACGGGCTTCCCAGGATCCGGAGACCGAACTTCTGCACGATCATCCCCGTAAAGTAACCGACAGTTGTTGTTTCAGTGTGCAGTGCCCCGAGGACGGGCTCACCCTTTTGGGTGGCCTTCAGGAAGTTCAGCCACGGTAAAGACTGATAAATCGTCCGGTCGGCAAGTGTTGCCAGCGTTTGCTCCCAGGGAAAGACGTCGAGATTCAGTCGTTCAAAGGTCAACATTTAGGCGACCAGGAGCTTACGTTAACGTGTCGGGATGCACGTGGAAATGCCTTCTTCACGTGCGTTCAACAAATCACTGGCAGGAGTCGTGTGTTCGTTCAAAATGGCGCGGTACAAATCGAGGAGCGTTCTTTCTTCAGTTTCCCAACTGAATAGTTTTTTTGCCGTGGCGCGACCGCGGTGGCCCATTTCTTCGGCTTCGGCAGGATGGGTTAACAGGTATTCAATCGCTCTTGCGATTTCATCGGGGTTGAAAGGATCCACCAGCAAGCCGCACCCGGCATTCTGGATGATCTCGCGCCAAAGGGGAAAGTCCGAGGCCACCACCGGGATTCCAGCCCACATGTATTCAAACAACTTGGTCGGTCTGCAATTGATCAAGTTGGGCTCCGGATGCAGCACGACGATCCCCACCCGTACGCGGCCAAGGAGTTCCGCAACTTGCTCGCGCGACAGTCTGCCCAGGCAATCGACCCGGCTTGCGCCCGGTAGTTTGCTGATCTCTTCTTTTAGGCCAGGCTGTTCGAACCACCCGGCCAGAGCCAATCGACAGTCCACGGTCTGGACTCTGCTCATGGCTTGGAACAGTTCGAATATGCCGCGCGCTCGGGATATGCTGCCGAGATAGGCAACGACTGGAGGGCGATGTTCCCATGCGATTGGGTGATTACGAAGCATTTCTTCCGGAACAGGAAAATTGTGTACCACCACTGCGCGCGGGTTTACGCGGCGCAAGCGATCCACGATGGGCGGAGTGGCGCCTATCACAGCGCTGAATTTGCCTGCGGCGAATCTTTCGAAGTGATCTGTTATCCATGCCACCGTGCCGCGCATTCGCTTTGGCAGGTAGTCTTTATACGAGACCGTGCCGGGGAGGTTCTCATGCGCATCGTACACCACGTGCTTCCCGGCCAATCTCAAACGCAGAGCCACAGGAATCAGCTCCGGGTCATGAAAATGGTAGATGTCCCCGTCGAGCGCAAGGGCCCTTTTGTAGATCTGCCATAGGGTTCGGGTCATGCGATGCAGTCGCCCGAAAACTTTGGGAACAGCCGCGATATGAACGCCTTCCACCGTTTCATCGCGATCATGGCGGGCCACAACAATAACTTCGTAACCTGCGCGAGACAACGACTTACTGATCTTCGAGAAGATACGTGGGTCAAAGACAAAGTGCGCGGAGGTCAATTGAACTACGCGTGCGGATCTGCGTTCAGCCACGGCCCACCCGCATCTTGTATCGAATCCAGCGATTCTCCATCGCGGCGAGTTCGTTCGCCGGAATTGCGGTGCGGCCTGCCTTCTCCCGTAGTAGAAATTCCAACAGCTCCGACACCGGCACAAACCAGCCGTTCAGCTTCGAAAGACGACGCATCAATCTTGTGAAAAGGGAATCGGCACAGCCGCCGGAGGCGAATCCGCTGGCAAAATGTGTATACATGATGCAGATCCCCGATTCGGCGGCTAACCGGTCCTGGTTGGCTTCGCGGAGCGTGTCGCAGAACTTTGAGACGTTTCCACCTTCAGACGAACTGAACCAGAAATTGACAAACGGTTTGCGAGGATCATGGTAGGGAAGCGTGGGATTGATCCGCTCCAGGTTGATTTCGTTGAAGACAAAGTTACGAACGAAACGGATGCGCAGCTTGCACAGATCTCCCCAAAAATACGAGGAGCCCGGGACGTGTCCTTGAAAACGGTCGCGCCAGCGATGACGCAGTTGGTAGAGAAGCCGGGCAGAAGCGCGGCTCAGGCGCGATGAGCCCCAGTAGATGTTTTCACAATTGTCCGAATGATTGGCATGGGAACGCGGATGTTCGCCGATACGGCTGCGGAACTCCTCCAAGCCTTGTTGGATAATCTCGCGCGGCGCGCTGCCGCTCCGCACGTTGTGCAATCCGATCTCATATCCATCTCTCTGAAGTTCCTGGACGTAGTCCAGATACTCCCTGTCCTGCAAGGTTGAGCCGCCAAAGCGCGCTCCCGGCGCTGGTCCCAGCGGCCACACGGACTTGGTTGTCCGAAGCCCAAGGTCCCGCAAGAGACGATAGACGGGACGGATGTTCTCCACCGTGCTGTTGTCGGTGTCATCGAAGATGGAGAATGCGAATCGCTTTTGTCCTGGAAACCTGTTCATCTACGATGCTACCCAGGCAGGTAATTATTCTTCCCAACATCCCGAAGCCATTGAGGCAAGCGGTCCGAAGTGGATATTCTTCAAACAGAAACCAGCTGCAACGACGGCGTCGCAGCGCTCATGACTTTCTCAACAGCTCGTGCAGTGTCCAACATGTCGCTTTCCGACAGAGTTGAATGCACAAGGAACATTAAACTGGTCTCGCCTAGTTCCCGGGCGACCGGCAGGCGAGTTTGTGGCCGCGTCGTGGGGGAAAAAGCGTTTTCCAGGTAGATCTCGCTGCAAATCCCGGTGGTACACGGGATGCCTTCGGCGCGAATTGCCGCGGCAATGCGGTCTCGCTGCCACCCATCAAGCAATTCTTCCGGGCGGACAAATGCGTAGTATTTGTAGTAAGCGTGCTCTTCATGGACTTCGGGTTCCACAACCCTCAGACCCGGAATCCTAGAGAATTCGCGCATGAGCACGCGGGCGTTTTCACGCCTTACAGCAACGCGCCGGTCGAGCTTCCGTAGCAGGACGCGGCCCATGGCCGCCTGCATCTCGGTCATTCTTGCGTTGGTGGCGAAGGAGTCATGAACCCAGCGGAATGCCGGGGATGGGGATCGCGATGCCAGAGCTCGGTAGTTCTTCCCGTGGTCCTTAAAGCTCCATGCCGCTTCAAAGACAGCCGCGTCGTTGGTGGTGATCATTCCTCCTTCGCCGCCCGTGGACATGATCTTGTCCTGGCAGAACGAAAACGCGGCAGCATCGCCAAGGGAACCCACCTTACGGCCTTTGTAGGTCGCTCCATGAGCTTGCGCGCAATCCTCAATTACCTTAAGACCACGATCGCGTGCGAGGCCCAGGATGGTATTCATGTCGCAAGGCCATCCATTGAGATGGACAGCGATGACTGCTCTCGTACGCGACGAAAGCACCGCTTCAATTGTTGCGGCTGTCAGATTCTGGCTTGAGCGGTCGACATCTGCCACTACAGGCACAGCTCCGCACAGCGCCACGGAACTTGCCGAAGCGATAAAGGTACGCGCCGGAACCACGACTTCGTCTCCGGGGCCAATCCCCAAAGCCCTTAACGCGAGCTCCAACGCCACAGTTCCATTCGCTACCGCGACCGCGTGCTTGCAACCCACGTACCGGGCAAACTCCTCTTCGAAGCGTAGCCCTTCATCACCCGTCCAGTAGTTCACCTTCCCCGAGCGCAGAACAGCACAGGCAGCGAATATCTCATCGTCGGCAAATTCCGGCCAGACGGCAAACGGGAGCGCTCTGGTGGGCACGCCTGAGTCTATGGCCAGTCTATTTTCCGGATTCTTCAACATCACACCACACAGATCGGGGCTGCGCGCGATGAGCCCTTACAGGGGTCACAACGACCAACAAGGTTTGCAGCAGAATGCGGATATCTGTAAAGAAGCAGCGGTTTCGGACGTACAGGAGTCCAAGGCGAACCTTCTCCGGCCGAATCAGCTCATGATAAGCGCGGTGCGGATCCGCGCTGCCGCGGAGAATTTCATCTTCATCGCGGAAGCAGATTGATGCCCAATCCGTGATACCGGGCCGGACGAGCAATAGGTCTCTTTCCTCGTCCGTATAAACATCTACTTCGTCCATGACCTCAGGCCTGGGGCCTACAAGGCTCATTTCTCCCTTCCAGACGTTGATCA
>Ga0126379_10000326_pt1 | contig 25912 bp, 20 predicted proteins | sample PanSoiMetPlot_24_FD_92640 | JGI IMG/M metagenome (GOLD analysis project Ga0126379, IMG submission 92640) | Tropical forest soil microbial communities from Panama - MetaG Plot_24 | ecosystem: Environmental > Terrestrial > Soil > Tropical forest > Bulk soil | place: Panama | collected 2016-02-17
CATTCAAGAGTGCGGATGGAAGGGTGGCGACAGTGGCGACTCGGCAGGGAGAAAAACAAAAACCTTGTCTAATAGAAACAAATCTACTTGACTCCGACCGGCCTTCTCATGGAAGGCGTTTACACTCAGAACGAGGTCAATGAGCAGTAATGGCGCTCGGCTGCTCAAAACCCTTGCCGAATTGCCGCTCATTTTATGGCTTCTTTTGGCGCTGCTTTTCGGACTCGTCAACCGCCTTCTGGAATTGCGACACTGCGGCGACCGCAGGCGCATCCAACGCGTTCGTGCCCATTAACGCCAGACGGGAGCCGAATCAAGCGGGTGTTCACCGCCGCCAAGATAAACTTCGAAACTATCTTCGGAAGAGCCGATCTCAGTGCTGACGTGCGGACCTCGATTTTGCTCAGGGCCCGAAGTGCTGAGAGGGGGTGGACTACCTCGCTGGACAGCGATGCGAACGTCCCCATCATTGGGCTGCAAGATCACCGGACGATCGTCGGCGGGCGAATTCTTAATCGTCGGTCCGGGGGCATGGCCTTTTCGGACCGCGATAATGAGATCGGCGGTTTGCAGGCTCATCACCAGACGGAATCGTCCCCACTTCGTCAACGCATTCTCAGCATTTTCGCGCGCGCTTCGATTTGCGGTCGGGTTCGTGACGGGCTCGCCGCTATCAGGATCAACTCACGACCAGCACTGTTTGCGCGTTCAGAACGACAGTAGACAATTCCTGTTTGTTGATGTTCAGGTAATTATAACCACTAGCAGAAGCACTCTCGTCATCAATAATCGTTGTGAGTGATATGGCGATTTATCAACGGTTATAGGTTTTCGGACGAAAGAAACGTGAGGTCCACCAAACGCCAACGGCGAGACACGCGAGGAAGCAGGGCACACTCACCTAGGGTAAAAAGTGGTATCTTCCGCGCATTGCGAGACCAGCGGGCTCCACTCTAACGCCCGCGATTGTGGTCGGATGCCACTTATTGAAGAAGATGGATTTTCAGGTTATGGCTAGACAGATGAGTCGGGGCCGCAACCGAAATCGCACGACATCGCACGGAATCGCCGGAAACCAAAAGGGCAACCCGGGTTTTACCTTCATGTTCCTTCGTGACCTTAGTGCTTATGGATTCTCATTTCGGTGAATTCTGAGTGCTGAACTACTGAGTGCTTCTTTTCAATTGACACACAGTGCAACAGGCAGGAGAATTTTCGCATTCTGGACCGGATGTCCGCCAACTGGTCCACACAGCTTTTCGGCCCTCAAATGATCGGTTGCGAACGTTGCTAACCAGCATGGGGGGCGTGTTCAGTGCATTGTGTTTACAGCCGAACGGCAGTTAAGTGTATCCGACTAATGCTTGTGCTCCTGGCTGTTGCCGGAGCAAAACCCGCAGCTGCCCAGTTCTCCGGTGCAATCCAGACAACTGTCCCCGACGGCACAACGGTAAATGGCAACCTCTACCCGTCCAAGGGTAAGGTCTATTTCACTGGCGGGCCGCAGAATCTGAAAGCTAACGGCCTTCCTGACGGCACATATTATTTCCAGGTTACGGATCCCAGCGGAGCCACGCTGCTATCCAACGATCCTGCCAAATGCCGTCAGGTAGTCGTCACCGGCGGCAAGATTGCCGGCGCTTTCGATCCGGTTTCGCTCGATGTGGAGCCTGCGGGCACTCCGCTCGACACGGCCAACTGCGAGCACGCATCGAGCGCCACGAACCCGAGCAATGGCGCGGTTCCGGTGCAGTTAGGCGGCGCGTTCGGAACTTGCGCTACTGGCGCGACCTCGCCAGATATCTTCTGCGACACTCCGAATCCGGGCGGTGAGTACAAGATGTGGTTGATCGCCCAGAGCAGCGCGATCAGCGGCTGCAAACCCACCGTGAACCCGGACCAGGTCAGCCTCACCTTCGACTCCAAATGTACGAAGACTGACAATTTCAAAATCGTGCAACCTGCCATCGCCCATGTGGCGGTGTGCAAATTCAACGACGCAAACGGCGACGGCGTCCTGAACTCCGGTGAGCTTCCCATCTCCGGCTGGCCGATCACGGCAACTGTCCCCGTCAACAGCTTTGTGACCTTGAGGTCCGACAACCACGTGGGCGCGAGCGTGACGGCCAATACGGACTCCACTGGGTGCGTCTCATTCGCGGCGTCGGGGATTCTCGACAACACGCAGGTTACGGTGAAGCTTACAGAAGGAAGCCAGACGAAATGGACGCAAACTGCGCCTGCGAACGGTGTCTACGATGACTCCGGTCATCCAGCCGTATCCGGCCCCACGACCGTATCGGGAGCCGTTCCTACATCCGGATTGCCGGCCGAGGGCGGAGTCATCGCGGTCAATCTTGGGCCGGGCGATAGCGTCACCGCTCCCAGTTTTGGCAATACAAATCCTGACTGTCCGGACTGCACGATTCTGGGGACGGTTACCGTCATCAAGACCGCCACGCCGAACAAGCTGTTTACCTGGGGAATCACCAAGAGCGTAGACAAGACTGAGCTCGACATCACTGCCGGCGGCAGCGCAACTTTTAATTACACGGTGAACGTTACCCATGACGCCGGCACCGGCTCGCTGCTGACTGGGACCATCACCCTGATCAACGCTGATGGCAGCAGCCCTTCGATTACGCTGGACGTAATCGACGCCGTCAACAACGGAGGCGTGTGCACCATTCGAGATCCCAACAGCGCTCTCTACGTCTCCGAAGTGATGAACCTGGTTCTTAACTCGTTTACGCAAGTAAGCCTTCCTTATCAATGCTCCTACGCAAGTGCGCCGGCACCCTCCGCGGGTACCAATACCGCCACGGCCACCGATGCGTCCAATCCGTCAATTCATTTCACCGGCACAGCAACTTTTGATTTCAGCAAAGCTACGGTGGCGTCTGACGGGACCGTGAGCGTCACCGACACGATCAGCGGCGCTTTGGGCACAGTGTCAAACACCGATCCCAGCCCAACCACCTTCAGGTATTCGCATACCTTCACCGGCGACCCTGCGGCGACTTGTACAACCCACAACAACACTGCGACTGCCACCACGAACACGACCGCCACAACCGTCAGTGCTTCCCAGAGTGTGAAGGTCTGCGTGGGCGGAGCGAGTCCGACGATTGCAACCACGCCAAACAAAACCAGCGCAACACTGGGATCGACTCCGGTAACCCTGGCGGATACCGCGGTTCTCTCCGGGGGAACAAGCCCCACCGGGACGATCACGTTCACGCTGGTCTTCAACGGTGGCACTGTCGATACGGAAACGGTATCGGTGAATGGCAATGGAACTTACAGCACTCCTACCGGGTTTACGGTGTCTACTGCGCGCTCGTCTGCCGGTACGTACCAGTGGAATGCCGTTTACAGCGGCGACAGCAACAACAACGCCGCCAGCGAAACCAACGCTCCTTCCGAACAGGTTGTGGTCTCAGTCCCGCCTCAACCGTCGATAGCCACTACGCCAAGTCCGACAAGCGCAACCCTGGGGAACACTCCCATCACGCTGAAGGATTCGGCTGTCCTGACCGGCGGCCTCAATGCGACCGGCACGATTACGTTTACGCTGGTCTTCAACGGCGGCACTGTCGATACGGAAACAGTCGCGGTGAGTGGCGCGGGAACTTACAACACTCCCACTGGATTCACTCTGCCCATCGCGCGCTCTTCAGCGGGCACCTACCAGTGGAATGCCACGTACAGTGGAGACGGCAACAACAACTCTGTCAGCGAAACCAACGCTCCTTCCGAACAGGTGGTGGTCTCAGCTCCACCACAGCCCACGATTGCGACAACCCCAAATCCGACGAGCGCAACGCTGGGGACCACTCCCATCACGCTGAAGGATTCGGCTGTCCTGACCGGCGGCCTCAATGCGACCGGGACGATTACGTTTACGCTGGTCTTCAACGGCGGCACTATCGATACGGAAACAGTCGCGGTGAATGGTGCGGGAACTTACAACACTCCCACGGGATTCACGTTGCCTAATGCTCGCTCGTCAGCGGGCACGTACCAGTGGAATGCCACGTACAGTGGAGACGGCAACAACAACGCCGCCAGCGAAACCAATGCTGCTTCCGAGCAGGTTGTGGTCTCGGCCCCGCCTCAGCCGTCGATTGCGACAACCCCAAATCCGAAGAGCGCGACGCTGGGGGCCACTCCCATCACGCTGAGAGATTCGGCAGTCCTGACCGGCGGCCTCAATGCGACCGGGACGATTACGTTTACGCTGGTCTTCAACGGGGGCCCTACTGTCGATACGGAAACAGTCGCGGTGAATGGCGCCGGAACCTATAACACTCCCACCGGGTTCACTCTGCCTGTCGGGCGCGATGCAGCGACCACGTACCAGTGGAACGCCGTTTACAGTGGAGACGGCAACAACAGCTCTGTCAGCGAAATCAATGCTCTTTCCGAGCAGGTGGTGGTCACGTTGCCGCCTCCGACGGCGATTGTCACAACGCCAAGCCCGGCGAACGTGACGCTGGGAAACACGATTATCACGCTGAAGGATTCGGCCGTTCTTTCGGGAGGCACCAATCCAACCGGGACCATTACCTTTACGCTGGTCTTCAACAGCGCCACGATCGATACGGAAACTGTAGCCGTGAATGGCGATGGGACCTACACCACTCCCACCGGCTTCACTCTGCCTACAGGGACCGGCGCTGCCGGTATCTATCAGTGGAATGCCATCTACAGCGGCGACAAGATCAACACCTCCGCCAGCGAAATCTCCGATCCTGGCGAACAAGTCACGGTCGCTCCGGCTACCACAACGCCATCCCCCACCAGCACGACGGTAGGGAACACTCTCAAGGATGTGGCCGTTCTCTCGGGCCCGAAAGGCACCCTTATGCTGATGGATGGCCTTGCTTCGCAAGGCCAAGCCGCGCCCGACCCGCAAGCGTTGCCCTCCGCGCAAGCTACACCCAACGAGTCGTCTGCGCCATCAGAACTTCCGGCTCAGCCAGCCTCGGGAGCAAAAAGCCAGCCGCCGTCCCCGGCAACTGACGCTTCGACTGCTTCGACTTCGGGCCGGACACTGAGAGTTTCTCAGCGAGTGATGGCAGGCCGTATCGTGCATCGGGTTGACCCTGTCTATCCGCCGGAAGCCAAACTAAATCGTATTCGAGGGGACGTTCTGCTTCAGACGACGATCGGCAAAGACGGACGGATCCATGATGTAAAAGTAGTCTCCGGCCCGAAGGAACTGATCGACGCCGCGGTCGGCGCCGTAGAGCAGTGGCGCTACCGGCCCTTTCTCGTCAAGGGAGAGCCCGTGGAAGTAAAAACCACGATCAAGATTCGATTCCAGATGTGATGAATCGATTTTCGCGGGATCGGTTGGGTTCGCTTCCAGGGATAACGGGCAATCCGGAAGTAACTGTTGATAACAGGCGATTTCACTCACCATCCGGCTTTGAGTGTAATGGCGGTTCTTGTCAACAATCGCGTTCCTTCCTGTTAGCCGACAACCCAGAAGTTGTGACATCGTCGAACCGAAATTCGGAGCTTAAAGGCGTTCACGGTACGATGTTGTCGGTAGGTTTAGGCTATTGTCGTGTCATTCGGACACGAGGAATGGTTCCTGAACAGTTCTTGTCTGCGTCCCCGAAGAGATTTGGAACCGTGCTGACCCAGATGACTCCGATATATTGACCCGCGGGCGAGTCTCAAAAGTACTTGCCGCGGCTCTCCTCCTGCAAGATGATCGTCTCCAGGTAGGCCTTCAGTTTTGAATTGATTGCCAGTCCGCTTTCGAGATCGCCCAAGAGGAAAGAAGTCTTCTCTCTCACTCCGGCGCAGGTATCTGTGGACCTGAATCCGCCTGGTTCTCTAAACTGCACTAGCTGTACGGCCGTTGCGGTCCCTTTCAGGAGAACAAATTTAACAATCGCCTTCTCTGCGGTATTCAACCTTTTCCACTGCTTGTGAGCGTCCTGTTCGCCCGGGCCCCACTTCGGGGAGGTCGCTAGATCCTCGAATTCCTCTCGGGATGGACGCTCCGCCAGATCGGGATGGTTGTTCTCCAAATCTGAGATTTGTTGGCGCAGTTGCTCCCGCTGCGGCTGCTCCCGCTGTTGACGCTGCCGGCCTGCATTTGCCAGGGCCTTCTGCAGTTTCTCGATTCGCTGAAGCAGGGTCGTCAACTCGCGCGTGGTTGCTTTGTTGTCTTGTGTCCGGACCCAACTGAGCCAGGCGATCAGCAAAGCATTCATCGAGAGGCCTATCCCAATGAAAATCGCCTTTCCACTCGGATACGGAACCCAGCTAACGATCACGGCAGCGACAGCTGATCCCATTAATGTCAGCAGGAACCAAATGGCGTTGGGACGCAACTCTCTGAGCCATTCCTGCAAATCCCGATCCTCTGAGCCAGACATTCGCGTTGCTTTCCGGCCGTTGGGGCGGCAAAGTCGTTGTACTCTGGGAATGCCGCAACTAGGCCCTCATGATCTTCGGCGCGCGCCATCGACGCCACCGTTGTTCTAGGAAATTCTAAGCCCAGTCAGCGTCGCTTTTGCCTTGCTTTGGTTCTTGCTTCGGTGTGGGAGTCGAAGGTCCGTTCGGCCACGGGTGGCATGGCGAAGGGCCAGTGCCAAGGTAACCGGCTCTTCAATTAGCGCCCTCTGTCGAAGCGCAGCCGGCCATGCTGGATCATGAGATTACCTATTGAGTGATCCGATCATCTAACTGAACGCAAAACTGAATGGAACGTTGGCCGTGTGTCCGAAAGGGCTCAGCAGGTCGCCCGGAATCTCCCCCAACATGAGGTATCGATGAATAAGCACCAAAGGCTCAATATCCAGCGGGAAGATGCGCGCTTGAAACGAAGCGCCAAAGAACTCACTCAGCTGGCCCGGAAATTCGCCCTCAAGTGGAACCGAATATCGAACCACGGAAGGATGGCAATTGAACGCTCAACTGCGCGATCACTTCGCGCAGCCAACCGACGCGTCAGCCAGACCAGCAAGCGAATGGAACAGATCCTCGAATGGATGGACCGTGTCCGGCAAGCGGAAATTCAGACTTCATGAAAGAGCTGCCAAGATCCGCCGTACGCTCTGCATTGCCTTCAACCATTGCCATTGGCGCGCTTGGTGGGGTTGTGGGCGGAACGCTTGCCGCCGCACTGGTCATTGGGTTTACAGAGATACTCAAGGGAATGCTGACCGTCGTCTCCAGGCAACACACCTTGGTTCTTATTCTCGTGCCTCTGGTCGGACTGGCGCTGTCAGTACTGGTGCTCTATCGATTCGGTTTGAGTGGTGAAAGCAAGAGTTCCGAGCGCCCTGGCTGGGCGGCCGCGTGGAGAACTTTTGCGCCGGGCGTCTCTCGCTCGGATCTGACCGGCGATATGGTGGGGTTCGCAGGCGAGGAGGAGCGCTTTCCCTGGCGCTTGGCACCGATCCGCATGCTGGCCATGATAACCACGGTAGGCTTCGGTGCGGCGATGGGGACTGAGGCGCCGGCAGCTTACATCGGTGTGGCTGCAGGAGCGGCTCTTGGAGATCGGTGGTGGCGGCCGCTTCTGCGGCCGGCAGCCGTGGGGGGCGGCGCGGCAGGGGTGGCGGCACTGATGGGAATTCCCTTGTTGGGCACGGCATACATTCTGGAGTTGGGTCGACGACACCACGCTCCACTCAGCGCCCAGCGGGTGACTGCGGCACTTGCAGGGGGATTTGTCGGATGGCTTTTGCACCACGCCCTTGGTGTCGACCTGCTGCGTCTGGTTGTTCCCAAGGAACCGCCGCATAGCTTTTACCAAGCGATGATCACGGCGCTCGCCATCGGGCTCCTTTCCGGCACAGTTACAGCACTCTCGGGTGCAGCGATCTATCGAGCAAAATTTGTCGCGGCCCACCCCTTCATCCGGCTCGCAGTTAGCGGACTGGCCCTGGCCGCGGCCGCAGTGATTCTCGCCAGGGTCGCCGCTCCGTCGGCCGCCGTCGGCCCGGGCGGCGGGGCGATTACGTGGGTAGAGAGCACGCCCGCCTCGGCGCTTACCATCTTCGCGGTCGATATCCTCCGCGCCATAGCCACCACGTCAGCCGCGGCGGCCGGCGGATGCGGGGGCCTGTTCGTGCCATTTCTGGCCATCGGGGATCTCGCGGGACGCGTATTTGCACCGTCGCTGCGGGTACCGGACGATCTTGCCGGAGCAGCCGGCGCCGCTGGTGGGATTAGCGGAGGCTATCATTTGCCTTTCACAGCGATTGCGATGGTTCTCGGTCAGGGTGGCCCTCGCCTGGCGATGCTAACCTGCTTGGCGACGGTGGCGGTTGCAGGCGCCGCCGGCACGTTCATGGCGTCGCTGGTTGGCCACTCCTATATTGAAAAAAGACCTGCCCAACGCGAAAACTGACCCGCGTACTTTGTGATGCTTGCCGCGTAATGGCGGGTCCAATCCTCGATGCGGTAAACGCTCCGCCCCCGGCAAACCGTCGGAGGCCGTTGCTGGACATCTCCGTGGGGTTCAAACCAATCAAGTAAGGAGGTCACCTATGCCGCGAAAAGAGATCCTCGACCGCATCCAAAAGTACGTTCAACCATTCCGCATCACAAAAGGCGAGGGCTTTAAGCTGAAAAATTATGATCCCGGCGACACCTGCGGGCTGAAGCTGGGCAAGCGCGAGGCGTCCGAACTCCTTCGACAAGGTACCGAGTGGCTTGCTCAAGAGCAGGACATGCTTTACGCCCAGGATCGCTGGTCGCTGCTGCTCATCTTCCAGGCGATGGATGCAGCGGGCAAGGACAGCACGATTAAGCACGTCATGTCAGGCGTGAATCCGCAAGGCGTCCAGGTCTTCTCGTTCAAGCAGCCCTCACAAGAGGAACTCAGCCATGACTTCATGTGGCGGTACTTCAAGTGTTTGCCGGAGCGCGGGAGAATCGGGATCTTCAACCGGTCCTATTACGAGGAGGTCCTGATTGTGCGCGTGCACGAGGAGATCCTGAGGCTGCAGAAGATTCCCGCGTCGCTTGTCGGGAAGAGCATATGGGATGAACGGCTCGCCGATCTCGCCCATTTCGAGGACTACATCACTCGCCAGGGAGTCATCATCCTCAAGTTCTTCCTGCACGTGTCGCGCGAGGAACAGAAGAAGCGCTTTATGAAGCGCCTCGATAATCCCGAGAAGAACTGGAAGTTCTCTGCTTCGGACGTGCACGAACGTAAGTTCTGGAGCGACTACATGCGCGTATACCAAGAAGCGATTCGCGACACCGCATCGCGGTACGCGCCTTGGTTCGTGGTGCCCGCCGACAACAAGTGGTTTACACGGCTTGTTGTCGCCGCCGCGATCGTGGAGGCAGTAGAGCAGCTCGATCTCACATACCCCAAGGTCGACGCGGAGAAGAGGAAGGAGCTAGTGAAAATGCGCGCGGCATTGGCCCGCGCGACATAGCGCCTGAACTTCGGTGCTAGGTTTCTCCATCGGACAGAGCTGCATTTTTGTGTTGCTGGGCCACTCTTCGCCCAGCAACTTCATCATCTCACAAGGGCGACTGTAGATCGGGTTTCTTGCCTGCAAGTCCGCAGGCAGGAGAGCTGGAGCTAAGTCCGCGGCAGTGGCAGAGAACCGGCTTCATCCGGCGAGCAAGGCTGTGGTTCGCACCGCTTCGCTGCACGGCTATGCGGCTTTCTCCGCTCGCAGCGGCTACGCTGCCACATCCGGGGTATGTTCCGGGGGCGCCATGAACTCCGGCCCGATGGGGTCCTTTATGCTCTTTGCAAGGACCGCATCTATGTGGGCGAGGGCCACAGAGTCCAGATGCCATCCAAGAATGTCGTTCAACGGGTCCAGTTCAGCCGGATGAGAGGCGCCCCACAAGGCAACCGAGACTCCCGGTTGATCGAGCACCCAGCGCACCGCCAGGACCAGCACATTCTTGCCGAAACGCTCGCGAGCATATTGGTCGAGAAGGTTCACAGCCTGCAGGTATTGCTGAAACCGTGGCGGCTGGAACTTCGGGTCAGTCTTGCGAAGATCGTCGCCTTGGAATTTCGTCTTATCGTTGATAGCGCCACTTAGCAAGCCGCGGCAGAGTGCACCATAGGTGAGGGTAGCCACCCCCTGTTCGCGACACCAGGGTAGAATGTTCCGCTGTGCCTGCCGTTCGAAAAGATTGAGCGGAGGCTGGGCGGAGTTGAGCGGAGCGACTCGGCGGAACCGCTCCATGGCTTCGATGGAGTAGTTGGAAACGCCAATAGCGCGGATCTTCCCGGCTTGTTTGAGATCAAGCATCGCCTTGGCGGTCTCTTCATAAGGAGTGTCCAGATCCGGCCAATGAACCTGGTAGAGATCGATATAGTCGGTGCGCAGCCGCTGGAGGGAAAGCTCGATCTCGGCAAATATCTGTTTCCGGGTTGAGTTGCGGAACAAGGACTGGCCCCGCTGCTCCAGGCCTGCCTTAGTAGCCAGCACCACCTCATCGCGCCGGCCGCGTTCGGCAATGGCTCGTCCAATCACTGCTTCCGAGTGCCCGAAGCCGTAAGCGGGCGCCGTGTCGATCAGAGTGATCCCACGGTCCAGCGCCGCGTGTATGGTGCGCACCGACTCATCGTCGTCGCTGCCGCCCCACTGGAAGCCTCCCATGGCCCAGGTTCCCAGACCAATGCGGCTGGAGCGAATATCACCAATCTGCGTGTACTCACGCGCCGGCGTGCCTTCTTTCCTTGTTTCCATGACGTCTCACCTTGACCGAGATTCGCTTAGATAAGATGGTCGCCTATATCGGTCCGTTGTAATGAGTGGACCAAATTCCCCGTCAGCAGGGCTGGCGCTTCTTCCGAAGTCTCCGCAGAGTCTCAGACGGCCTCTTTCGCATGCGTGCCGGCATTTCTCCTGGACGACTACGAGGCGAAATCACGACGCGAGCTCACGAGCTCCGCACCCCCAGGTCGCGGCGTATCCTCTTGGGCCGTACTTGGATGGATTTCGATGGGGCTCGTTGATCGCGGCGACAAACTAGCCCGGGAGCGAAAATCGAAGCGCCAACCTGCTGATTGTGAGTGTTGAAAAATTCGATTCCAAAGAAAAATCGTGAGTTCCAAAATGGCACACAATGACGCGCCCTGGGCCTTAACACTAACAGGTCATTGTCAGAGAACCTGTCTTCAGCCATAATTCTTCGCCCACCTCGTCTGGCAGTTGCCGGCAACGTCCGCGTTGCGTCAGAGCATATGCGTGTTACTGATATTCCCTAGCCTCGTTCATCCACAAGCTCAACAGCTTGTTGATATATCCGGCGATGGACTGATCTTCGCTCAGTCCGTTCAGGCTAGGCAAAAAAGAAAAGGGCACTGTTTCGATCGTTCCCAGTGCTCACAACAACCAGGCCGCGAATACCAGAAAGACGCCGCACGAGACGAATCGATAACCATGACAAATATTTACGACGTGATCAAAGAGAAGGAAAACCAGATAGCTATCTTCCAGGCCCAGATTTCCGGCCTTCAGGCAGAGATTGATGCGTTGCGTGTAGCAGCGCGGATTCTTGAAGGGGGAAGCGGGGTAGAGATGGCTCGTCCGGTCGCAATGCAGACGCCGGTTGCTGTTGGCGGTGACAAGAATAAGAGGGCTTAGCTGTAGGACTCGAGTTGACTCGCCGGGAAAAAAGTTATTCAGGACGGCGCAACCATGGCCACACAGGCTTCCGACGCAAGCGGAAGAAGTAGAGTTCGGGGAGGGGTCTCCGACGAACTGGCAGTTCTTGCACAACACGTGCAGGCATTCACCAATGCCTCTGGCGCCGCCATCGCACTGAGCGAAGGCGACGCGATGGAAATCATTTGTCGCGCGCGCGCCGGGTCCAGCGCTCCGGACGTGGGCACACCGTTGCGAGTCGAGGGAACTTTCACCGGCCTGTGTATCCAGAGCGGAAAAGAATTGCGCTGCGATGATGCGGAAACCGATACCCGAGTGGACAAGACAGCCACTCGCGCTTTGGGCATTCGCTCCATGGTTGTGATCCCCATCAAAGTGGAAGGCCGCGTGGTGGGCGTGCTAGCGGTATTTGCCCCTACTGCCCACGCTTTTACGATCACTCATGTGGCCGTGCTGAAAACTATGGCCGACCAGATTGCAGCTTATCTGCAACGCAAGCATCGGCCCGACGAAGCCTACGCTCCCGAAGCGTTGCCTGCGCGTCGAGCGAAAGCAGCAGCGGTTGCGGCTGCAGCGTCGGCGGTGCCCGCACCAGCGGTTGTGAGCAGGCCTGTGGCGCCTGCACCAGCGGTGGTGAGCAAGCCTGTGGCGCCTGCATCAACGCCCCGGCCGCGTCCCGTAGTTCCGAAGGTCGAACCTGTCCGAGGCGGCACATTAGCCAAGGAGATTGTTCCGGCCCCGTTGACCAAAAAGAAAAAGACGAGCAGCCACGCCGAACAGAAGGCACCCAAAACCTATTTCCGGGCGGTGTTCGGGACACTGGACGCGGCTGCCGAGCCCCAAAAGAGACCACGCGCCAAGGTTCTCATCATCGCAGCCGCTGCCGTGGTGGTAATCGCCGTGGCAGTCGGTCTCTCCTTTAAGTTACGTAGACCCGCTGCGACTCCGCAACCGGCGCTAGAAACGTCGACTTCACGTGGCACGCCCGCCACGCCCGCTCCTGCTTCCGCCAACGTGCAACCTTCAGCGAAGAATACTCCGCCTGCCCCACCCGCGAACCACGACGAGGCACAGCCCGAGCGCGAAGACGCACAGCCTAAGCGTGAGGAAACAGTAGTGTTGGCGGCGCGTTCCTCCAGAATTTCGGGAGCCAGAGACAACTCGGCTCCGGCGGACGCCACCCCGGCCATTTCTTTGGGCGGCGTACCAGCCTCGGGATCTCTTTCAAATTTAGTCAGCCCAGTCTCGCAGTCGCCGCGCCCCCGATTGTTGACGCAATCCTCGTTGGAGGCAGTCACGGTGATCAAGAAAGTGCCGCCTGTTTATCCTCTGGTTGCCAAGCAAAGGAGGTTGAGCGCCGACGTAGTCGTGCAGGGAACTGTCAACAAGACCGGCAGAATTAGCGATCTGCAACTGATCAGCGGCCCTCCGCTCTTCCGTGATGCCGCGTTTGCCGCGGTGAAGCAATGGGTCTTCAAGCCGGCCAGGCTCAACGGGCAGACGATTGAACAGTCGACAACGATTCGTCTACACTTTGGCGCCCAGTAACAAATTGCCTTTGGCTCTCGCGGGACGGGCAAGAAATCTCAACCGCCCTGGGCGAAATAACGAGATGTAGTGTCTGTGCTCAGTGACAGATTTCCCTACCAAAGGTGCGGCACCAGGTGATGCCGCACCTTTTTCTGATACTCCCGGTAGCCCGGTAAATTCTTTTCCAGGAATCTCTCTTCATCAAGGAGCCGCCATATCAGGAATGGCGCCATGAATACGAGCGCGAGGAGCCCCCAATACGAGCCGAGCGCAAGCGGCGTGCCAATGAGATAGAGGAATGCACTAGCGTACATGGGATGGCGCACCAACGCATATGGACCAGTAGAGATCACTTTCTGATTTTCCGCGACCTCGATGGTCGCCGATGTGAATGAATTCTCCTTGTAGACAAGAAAAATGAAATAGAACCCGATCGCAACCAAAAGATCTCCGGCTATCTCGACAGCCACAGGTACCGAGGACCAACCGAACCTATAATCAAAGGCCGACACGACAAGAAGCGCGATGAATCCGATTGAAGCAAAAAACATGATGATCTTTTGCGCTGTTTCTTTTTCTGCCGTCGGTCCACCCCGCATTCGACGTTGGAGAAGCGCAGGGTCTTTCCATATCAAATAGAGGGAGGTAAGGAGGGACGCCCCCGTAAAGACTGCGAGGTACACCCATCCTTGCGGATACCGCGTTGTTCCGGCCGGCACGAAAAGCAGGAGTCCGGTAACGACGGCGAGCGCGACCAGGCTGAGGAACGTCTTGGTGCGTAGATTTGTCACGGTCCTACTCCCGGATGGCCCACGACAGGTGGGACGTGGCGGGTGCGGCAAGCTGCGCAACCCATCCAGAGGGGTGAAGTGGCGAACCTTCGCCAGCTGCCTGCCGGATGCGCTTTCCCGATTATCGCCCATCGCGCTTTGAGGTGCTTGGCGCTGGCATTTTATCGATTACAATCTCTGGCGAGTTTACTCGGTCCCTGAAGTTGGATTTGCTTTTCGGTGGGCCTGAATACTCTCAGAGAACGCTAGCAGAAAGTCAAATCGAAGAGACCTGGTTATGAGAAAGCGACTTTTCTTCACGCACCTTATTCTTATCCTCGCTGTAGCATCTGCCCCTTTGGTTTCCACGGCTGCTCAACAGCCGGAGGTTGCGCGATGGGAGCAGGAAGCGCGTAGCGTCACCATTATCCGCGACGACTGGGGCATCGCGCACGTGTACGGAAAGACGGATGCAGATGCGGTATTCGGCGCGGAGTATGCCCAGGCCGAAGACGATTTCAATCGTGTCGAGACCAACTACATCAATGCAATGGGTCGGCTGGCAGAGGCAGAAGGCGAGTCCAAAATTTACCAGGATCTGCGCATGAAGCTTTTCATCGAGCCCGAATCGCTGAAGAAGGAATACGCAGCGAGCCCGGCATGGTTGCAGAAGCTCATGAACGCCTTCGCCGACGGACTCAACTACTACCTTCTGAAACATCCTCAAGTAAAACCGCGCGTGATCCAGCACTTCGAGCCCTGGATGGCTCTCTCGTTCACAGAAGGCAGCATCGGCGGCGACATTGAAAGGATTAACTTAGCCCAACTCCAGGCATTTTATGGCAAGACACCTGTGAGCCAGTCATCTCTACGCGATGACGATCTACCACGGGAACCGAGCGGTTCGAATGGGATGGCTGTTGCCCCCGCCAATACGGTCGCGCATCATGCCTTGCTGCTGATTAATCCGCACGTTTCTTTCTTTTTCCGGTCTGAGCTGCAGATGGTGAGCGACGAAGGCCTGGATGCTTACGGCGCGGCGACCTGGGGGCAGTTCTTCATTTATCAGGGCTTCAACGATCGCGTCGGCTGGATGCACACGTCGAGCGGCGTGGATGCGGTGGATGAATATCTCGAAACCGTCGAGAAAAAGGACGGCCGCTTCTATTACAAGTATGGCCATGAGGAGCGGCCTCTTACGGTCGAGGAGATCACTGTGCCTTACCGGACCAGCCAGGGGATGGCCCAGAAGAAATTCACGGTCTACCGCACCCATCATGGACCGATCATCCGCGAGGAAAATGGTAAATGGGTGAGCATCCGGCTCATGCAGGAGCCGGTAAAAGCGCTGATGCAGTCTTATTTGCGCACCAAGGCAAGAGACTACAAGTCGTTTCGCGAGACGATGGAACTGAAGACGAATTCGTCGAACAACACCATCTTTGCCGATGCCGACGGCGACATCGCGTACTTCCACGGAAACTTCATCCCCAAGCGCGACACAAGGTTCGACTGGACGAAGCCGGTCGATGGCAGTACGCCCGAGACCGAGTGGCAAGGCCTCCTTTCCATTGACGAAACTCCGCATTTGCTGAACCCGAAGAGCGGTTGGCTCTATAACTGCAATAACTGGCCCTGGTCGGCGGCCGGCCCAAGCAGCCCTAAGAGGAAAGACTTCCCGGCCTACGTAGAAACGGGCGGTGAAAGTGCTCGCGGATTGCACGCGATAAGGGTTCTGGAGAACAAGACGGATTTCACGCTCGAATCGCTGAAAGCCGCGGCGTATGACAGTTACCTGACTTGGTTTGACAAGCCCCTTCCCGCGCTGCTGAAGGCATGGGACGATTTGCCGCCGGCCAGCCCATTGAAACAGAATCTGGCTGAGCCGATTGAACTGCTTCGCGCGTGGGATCACCGTTGGTCCATAACGTCGGTCCCTACGTCCCTTGCCGTCTTTTGGGCTGAGGACGTGCAGCGGAGAGTCCGGAGCGATGCTAGGAAGGCAGGCCTGCCAGTCGAAGACTACATTGCCGGAAAAGCTCCGGCAGAGCTGCTGCTGGAGTCGCTTGCATCCGCATGCGACAAGCTCAAAACGGATTTCGGCAGCTGGAAAACACCCTGGGGTGACATTAACCGATACCAGCGCCTTACCGATGACATCGTTGAGCAGTTCAGCGACGCCAAACCAAGCATTCCTGTCGGTTTTACATCCTCAGCCTGGGGATCACTGGCGTCCTTCGGAGCGCGCACGTTCCCGGGCACCAAGGAGCGCTACGGAACGAACGGAAACAGCTTTGTCGCTGTAGTCGAGTTTGGAACGCAAGTTCGGGCCAAGGCGGTGACGACGGGTGGTGAGAACGGTCAGCCGACGTCTCGCCACTTCAACGATCAAGCGCTGCGCTACAGTACAGGCGACCTGCGCGATGTCTATTTCTACCGCTCACAGCTGCAAGGCCATACCGAGCGGGAGTACCATCCGGGCAGTTAAACCAGGTAGAGGCCAGCGAATCCGCGATTAAAATTGCAGCTGGAGCATGATATGGCATACCGGTTTAGCATCATCTGCAGACCTTTGCTAGTTGCTATGTGTGTCCTGCCCACTCTTGTCGCGCAGAACGCCCAATACCCAAACGAGTCGGTCAGCGACCTTGTTGAGCAGTTTGAAACCACGAAGGTATTCTGGAAGCAGTTTGAAGTGGCCAAGAAAATTGTCGCGCTTCAGGACAGGAGTGTGCTTGAACACCTCCAACCATGGCTCAACAACGAGGACATGCATCGCAGAGGCAACGCGGCGTTCATTTTCGCAAAGTTAGGCGATGATCGCGGCTTTCAAGTTATCACGGCAATTCTTGAGGACCGCTCGAGTCAGCGTGCTGTGTTCGAGATCGATGACGCTGGCCACCCCAATCTAGGGCGCCAAATTGGGGCAGATCGTTACTATGCCGCGCACCTTCTCGGCGATGTAAGGGACCCTAGGGCGGTTCCCGTTCTGGTTCCCTTATTGAAAGATGAAGAAGTCAAGTTCATTGTTCCTTGGTCGTTGGCGGCAATTGGCGAAAAATCAGCGATTCCCCCGTTGCTGGAAGTCCTAGGTGACAGCAATCTGGAAATGCGCGCCCTAGCTCTCCGTGCTCTTGAGAAGCTCGAAGGCAAACCGGTAAGCGGCCGATAGGGTCGTCGCATCGGAAGAAGAAGTACGCCTCCCGCCTTGGGCACCGCTGGCCATGAGTCATTCCGATTCCCAGTTCTATCTTGCCGCGATCAGGTCATCGCCCCCCGGGTCTCTTGTTGGCTGTGCCGCGTCGTGTCGTTAAAGGGCGCGTTTTCCCGCGTGTCTTTGTGTTTTTTTCAACTCGCAGTTTCCACGCGGTTTGGAGTGCGCCCGTCAGTACATCTTCGCTAGCTGCTGCCAGGCGAATATGGGTGTGTCCCATTCTTCCCCAGCCGCCAGGAATCGGTAAGAAAATTTCGGGCGCCTCCTGCACAAACGCTGCCTGTTCTTCCAGAGTAAGCATCAGATTTCCGTAGCCCTCTGCTTGCGAAGCCAGCGAAGCAAATTTCCTGCCTCCTACACGAAAAGCCGGCAATCCTGCGTGAGAGTACTCTTCCACGCCCTCTAGGCTCAACGCAATCCTGCGAAAATCTCTTGCCGTCATCGGGGCGGCTCCCACTCCTCGGGGTTTGAGATCACCATCCCTGCTCATCATCTACGCTATCTACGCTCGGCCCTCCGGCTCCCGTGGTTGTTCTTGGCGGCGGCTTGAGTTCGTAGCCCTGCGGCGGTTCTGCGCCCATCAGATATCGCACAAAATAATCCCAGCGCCGCCGTATCACGTAGGTATCAGTGGCATAACCGTGGCGGCGGTTGGGCAACAGCAGCAGGTCAAAGTCCTTGTTGGCCTTGATCAGCTCATTGACTACGAGCAAGGTGTTGTACGGCGGCACATTGTCATCCAACGTGCCATGCATCAGCAGCAGATGCCCTTTCAGGTTTTTGGCCAGGTTTTGATTCGCCTGATCGTCATAGTTGCTGGTGCCATCCGGCTTGCGCACCAGCAGACCCTGGTAGCGCTCGCCCCAATCGTCTTCATATTCGCGGTTGTCGTGATTCCCGGATTCGGAGATCCCTACCTTGAAGAAGTCAGGGTAGCGCAACATGGCGTCTGTGCTGGCGTATCCGCCTCCCGAGTGCCCCCAGATGCCGGCCCGATCGAGGTCAATCCACGGAAACCGCTGGGCCAGTTGTTTCATGCCTGTAACCTGATCGGGCAGGGTATTGTCGCCCATGTTGGCAAAATAGAAATCGTGAAACTTCTTGGATCGCCCGGGATTACCCATGCCTTCAATTTGCACCACGATGAAACCAAGCTCAGCCAGGCTCTGTGCATCCCCGCGTGCCGCCGAGAAGCCCCAGTTGTTGACGCTGCCGCCCTGCGGACCGGGATAAATGTTATTGACAATGGGATACTTCCTGGCCGGATCCAGATTCGTTGGCTTGAACATGAGACCGTAAATGTCAGTCACTCCGTCGCGGGCTTTCACGGAAAACAGTTCCGGAGGCTTCCATCCAGTGGCGAGGAGCCGCGAAATGTCCGCCTTGGTGATAGCGGCCAGCACCTTGCCCGAGCCATCACGCAATAGCGTCACAGGCGGCGCATTGGGTTTTGAGTACGTATCGATGAAGAACTTACCGGAAGGCGACATCGTAACCGTATGCTCACCGTCTTCTGGAGTCAGGAGCGTAAGGTTCTTGCCGTCGAGTCCCACGCGGTACAAGTGGCGGAAATAAGGATTCTGGCCCGGCTCTTTTCCGCCAGCCAGAAAATACACAACACGTTCCTTTTCATCCACCCCGACAAGCTCCGTCACCACCCAATCGCCGCTCGTGATCTGGTGCTTCAACTGGCCGGTGGAGAAATCGTAGAGATAAAGGTGTCCCCAGTTGCTGCGTTCGGAGAACCAAATAACTTCGTTGGAGCTAGCCAGGTAATGCCAGTTCGACCGGCGCGCCCAGCCCGATTCATACTGCGTAGTTACTTTCTCTTCCAGCACGTCGCGCACCTCGCCGGTGGCGGCGTTCGCTACCCGGAGTGTGGCCTGCTTATGGTCGCGGGAACTGGAAACAAAGACCAGGCTTGAAGCGTCCGGACTCCATTGCACGTCAGTCCAGTCCCGGCACTTGAGGTCGTCGCAGAGCGTGGTTCTGTGCTGGTCCGGAGGCATTTTCAGGCGGATGACCTTGTGCGCATCCAGATCGATGATCACCCTCTCAATCATGGTGACCACCTCATCTCCCGGCAGGGGATATTTCCACGCCTGCAGCGTGGGATGCCCAACCTTGGTTTCCACCAGGTACATGTCTCCCACCTTGCGCTGGTCCTGTTGAAACGTGGCAATCTTCCTGGAATCGGGCGACCACAGGAGCACAGGGTCATCGCCGTGGATCCAGCCTGCATTGTTCGTGGCGTAGCCGTAGTCTTTCACGCCGTCTGTAGTGAGCTGGGTCTCATGGCCGGACTCCACGTCGCGCACCCACAGGTTGTAGTCCCGGATAAACGCGGCGCGTTTCTTGTCCGGCGACAGCACTTCCTCGGGCTTTGGCTCGGCCGGCAGTTCGGTGCAAGAGTCGCCCGTCGTGTCGCACTTCCATCGCTTTTCCCGGATCGCGAACAAGATGGCTTTTCCATCGGCTGAGTATTCGAAACGCATGAACGGCAGATGGCCCTTCTCGTAGGTTTTGCCTGACGCCTTGGACAGCGCGGCCGCGACTTTCTCATGGTCAAAAGCAGGCTGCCGTGTCTGCTTCGCCGGGTCGAACATCACGAATTCGCTGCCTGCGGCCGACGAGTCGCGGTACCAAAAGCGGCCATCCGGCAGCCATGCAGGCAGGACGCTGTGGTCCACGAGCAGGTTGGTGTTGTAACCCATGAACCTTTCCGCTCGCGCGTAGTCCGCAGCCGTCAAGGCCTTCTGCTGCTGAGCGACAGCCGTATTGAAGACCAAGCAGCAGGCAACCGCGACGCAGCAAGCAATTTTCACAGGGTAATAGTAATGAGAGGAAGGTGTCTTGAGACGCATCATGGGATCCTTGAATCCTGATGAATTGAGACGGATTCGTGCACGATTATACAAAAATCGCTTCTCAAATTCGGACTGGTCTAAAGTGGACGAGCGGCCCTCAGACCATCAGGATCGTTAAACTTGCCGTCTCTGAGTTCCTTCTTTGTTCCTGCAGTTTTTCCGTACAGAGTAGATGTTGTGCCGCAGCTACCCAAACGGCTTCGCAATCACGGACATACGGTGGCAACGACTACTCCTGTACCGGAATGTCCCGGGTTATTGGAATATCCAGGGGCAGTCTGCACAACCACGATCTTCGGCGTGTTTCCTGAGATGGTGGATCCCGACTGTGCGACGCCACTCGACACTAGAACACCCATAAAAGAGGGCACAGTGCTGGGAGGTTTCGAACTGTTCCCAGGTCCGGTCATCCAAGTAGTGCCGCACCCTGGAGGCTCCGCGCTGAGAGTGTTCGCGAATCCTTTGAACGCATCCGGCGCGGCCCCGCCGCTGAGCGCGTTGAGCGTACTCCAATCGGAACTCCAGAACGTAACAGCTCCGGCAGCACTCTGGTCTCCGATGACGAAAGAACCGTTGGCGAGGAAGGCGAACAGAATGGTGCTTGCGCTGTCGGAAGACGGTAGGTAGAAGGCATCCCCGGCAAATTTGGCGGAAACTACGCCTGGCCCCAGGGGCTGGTTGACGACTAGAGGACAAGATGCAGCGCCGCCTCCATCGGTGAACCCGTTACAGGATTGCGCCGTTGCGCCACTGCCGAGAGTAAGAGTCAGCATTCGTCCGCTGATCGGCGCACTTCCGTCTTCCTTAAGTACACCCGACAACTGCACGCTGAAACCATTGGCCACTACCTTGGGCCCAGTGTAGGTCGTGCTGGTTTCTTCGTGATTGATGGTGAAGGTGCCGTTGAAATTCGCGGCGGCGAGTTGATCGGTGCCGCCGAACGACGCTGTTAACGGGTAGTTTCCCGCCGCCTGGTTTGGTACCAAAGAGCATGAGACATTCCCGAGCCCGTCCGTGACTGCGTTGCACGATTGTGCGCCCAGGTTGAAGGTGACCGTCTGTCCGGGTACAGCAAAATTGGCGAAGGTGTTGAAGAGGTTTCCAGAAAGAGTTACCTGGTCGTGATAGTCCTGGCTGGTGCTACCCGTGTACGTCAACGAAGTGGTAGCCAAGGGGCAGGCTGGAAAGCGGATCGATGCAATACGTTGACTCCAGTCTTGCTGAACGCTGTCTGCCGGCTGATACGCGCCGATGTACCAGAAGGTGCAATCGTCCACCGGATCAAGCGTCATTTGGCTGTAATCACCCCAGAAGATGAACCCGGTCTGTGAACCTCCACCTTCCTTAATGGTTGTCTCGTCGGAGAGTGTGTTAAGAGGATCGGTCGCGAGTCGCGACGCATAGGCGAGAGACGGATTCCGGCTGGCGCCGGACACGTTATATCCCAATGCGATATTCCCCTGCTGGTCCATGGCCATGCTTCCGATCCATCGGTGATCGCCATCGGGCACGTGCGTCGCTTGCTGGAAGATGGACCAGGCGCCTCCGCTGCGGCGCAGCTCGTACCAGCGGACTCCCACGTGAACAGCCGGCGAAAGATCGCCATTGTCCACGGTGTGGTTCACGACGAGCGCCTCGTGGTCACCGAAGTTTCGGTAAGCGAGCCGGTACATCAGGTATCCGGAAGCGAGGGGATCGAGCTGGGTTGACGGATTGGGCTGAGGAACGCAATTCTGATTCAACAAACACGCAGGCGTGTAGGGATCGGGCAGCAGCGTGTCGGTGACGGCGAGTGTGGAATTAGCAGTGTTTGTCCAGTCAACATGAAACGCCCATACTTCCAGCGAATCGGGATTCGGCCAACCGAGTTGCGATGACAGAGGACGGACGAGATAGTTCGGCGCTCCGGCGGGCGGAGGGATATGACCGTCCCAGTCGGCCGGCAACATACCTGCGCGATGACCGTTGTTGTCGAGCGTAAACAGCACCATCTGCGCCGAAGAATCGCCGGTTAGCATTTTGCTGCGTTCGAACGCCGCCACGAACAACCCCAGTCCCGGAAAGATTTTGTTGCGTTGCGCGGTCATGTAATATGCGTCGGGCCAGATGCCGAACTTGGGATAATCGTTAAATTCGGTAGCGCTGATCTGATACGCATACCGGAAGTACTGTTTCGTCGGATCGGGTGTTTTCGATATCGCGAAGCACTGGTACCACTCGCCGGTATTGGCTTTAGCGAAGCGGCTTACGAACCACCGGTCGGCGGTGCGGTCATAAAGAATCACAACATCAGACCAGCCCCCGCCACAAGGCGCAGCCGCGAAATTGTTCCAGAACACTCCCGTCGGGAAAGGACCGAGCAGCCGATTGCCGGCGCGGTCGTAGATCGTGTACGAGAAGTTGGCGGACTCCACGTAGTGGTTTGGTCCAATGGCGCCGCTGGAATCGGCGGCAAAGTTCGAAACGCCGACATCGGCGGTGGTCAGTCCATCGAAGCTGAAGCGTAGAGTTGAAGGATTGGCCTCGCCCAGCATCGGCAGAGTGCCGCGCGGAACTCGAATGGCGCCGCGCATGGAAGGCATGATCGCATTCTTGGGCTGGACTGCGAGTCTGCTGGCCTTTCCTCCGCCGCCGGACTCCTCTTCTTCGGTCTCTCTCACCGGCACGGGTTTTGCGTGTCGCACCATTTCGACAAGCGGCGGGCTCAAATCGTACTGAATCGGCTTGCTCACAACGGCTGGGGACAAGGCTGTCTTCACCGGGGGCTTTGGCTTTTTGGCACTGTTGGGCACAGGCGCTGCGGTTGCCGAAATGCTCAGCAATTCGACGCACGGGACGAGGAGTGGAATGCTGAGACCGAGAAAAAACAAGCACACTAAGACTGACAGGGCCGACGCAGCTTTCTTCATCGAGGCGCTCCTGAGTGATTGAGTTAGGGCTCGAGGGGGTTGGCAAAAAACGATACGCGAAGAATCACGTCTTTGCAACACTTCTTTCTTGCAGGGATGAGGAGCGCATTATCGGCGCCTTGTTCCGAAGCCGAAATCGGGGGGCGGCCGCGGAATTTTCCATACGAACTCCAATTGCAGATTTCAATATCGTTGTGCGAGAGTTATTCTCCCTGGCATACCAAATGAAAATCTGGGAACCGTTGACTCACCGAGTTCTGCACCCCAGGTTGGCGCCGAGGTTGAAGCAACAGCGGAGGAGCATCATGACTCGAGGAACTTCTATATCCTGGCTTGCGGGCTGCATCCTGTTCTTGGCCACATCGGCTTCTTGCCAAAAGGTGTGTGACATTCACGTTTACGGCGCCAAGGGCGACGGCTCGACGAAGGATACAGTTGCGATACAGAGGGCGGTCGATGACTGTTCCCAAAGCGGCGGCGGCACCGTCAAAATCGGCGGTTCGCCCCTGTTCGTCAGCGGGCCGATTGTTCTGAAAAGCAACATCACACTGGAACTTGCCTCAGGAACGACACTGGCAGCGAGCAAGGATCATGCCGATTTTCCGGAGAAGGAAGAGTTTCACGCCAAGGGAAGACAGTCGCTGATCTCTGCCCTGAACGCCCAAAATATCACGATCACCGGCGGCGGCGTCATTGACGGCAGGGGAGACACATGGTGGTCTCACCGCGATGAACCGGGTTACACCCGCCCGCGCTTGATCGTCTTCGACCACTGCAAGCATATCAAGATGGAGAACATCACCGTCCAGAACTCACCGATGTGGCAGATCGTGCCCTACTACTCCGAAGATCTGACCTTCCGCAACATGAAGGTGCTGGCGCCTGAACGCGAGGCTCATAACAGCGATGGAATCGATCCATTCTCATCGAGTCATGTCCTGATTGAAAACGTCACGATAGACACGGGAGACGACAACGTGGCGATCAAGAGCGGTCAGCCAAACTCGCCCGGTCCCGACGCCCCGAGCCACGACATCATCATCCGGGATTGCACGTTCCTTCACGGCCACGGCTTGTCCATCGGCAGCGAAGTTGCTGGCGGGGTGCACCACGTTCTCGCTGAGCGCATTCATTTCAAAGGCACACGGACAGGCATTCGGGTCAAATCCAATCGCGACCGCGGGAACGACATCAGCAATTTAGTCTATCGCGACATCACGATGGAAGACGTCGACACCGCGATCCTGATCAGCGCGTTCTATCCGAAGATCCCGCCCTCGATCGATGCCGAGCCCGTCACGCGCCTCACCCCTCTCTTTCACGACATCACCATCGACAACGTGCGGGCCACCGGGTCGAAAACAGCAGCGGTCATCGTTGGCTTGCCGGAATCACCCATTCGCAACCTGAAGATAACGAATGTGCACATCAGCGCCACCACGGGGGCCAGCATTCAATACACCGATATTCTGGCGAACGATTTCGTTGTGCGCGCCCAGCAGGGACAGCCTGTGATCATCGGCAAAGGTGTTCATGACAGTCCGAAGTAGAAAACATTGCGCTCTTCGTCGCCTCAAGCGGAATGTTTTCGCTGCGGCTGTCCTCAAGTTGATGCAGGCACACCAGGTGCTTGAGCCATCTTGAACAAGCCGTTGAGCGATCCGCGCTGAAAAGCTTGCGAGGAGAGCTCGGTGAATGCGAGTTCGGAACCCAGAGCGATTCCATTCGGAATATAATGCGGCAAACGAAATGAGGTTTGCGCCTGGCGAAAGGTGACATGTGAAACGCGCTGCAAAGCATACGACAAAAGGAAAAGCCAATCGAAGGGTGGTCAGGAAAATGGTGCGCTTGAATGATCCCATCCGAATTGTTCCTTTGCACCTGCCCAGCGAACTGTACCGGCCATCGGCAGGCATCGCGGCTCCTCCGGCCGCACAACTCACCTACCGCGGTGGCCCGCTGTTGGATGCGGTAGGGGTGTTCACTCTTTTCTGGGGGCAAGCGTGGCAAACAACTCCGAACTCGGACTTGGCAAATCAGATCAACCAGTTTTTCAAGTTCGTAGTTAGCAGCGCCTTAATCGATCAGCTTGCTGAGTACAACGTGCCGGGGCATGCCATTGGGCACGGAACGTTCATCGGCGCGGTAACCCTCACCCAGCCGGAGCCGACGCCCTCTGTGACCGATGCGGCGATCCAGCAGATGCTGGAAGAGCAGATCAACAGCAACGCCTCCGTTCCGAAGCCTGACGCTAATACGCTCTATTTCATCTATCTTCCGCCGGGAACTGCAGTGGTAGCGGGTGGATCTCGCTCCTGCCAGGCATTCTGTGGCTATCACGACACTTTCGGGAACGGCATCTACTACGCCGTGATGCCATTTCCCAATTGCGCCGGATGCCTAGGCGGGATGACTGACCTGGACGCTTTGACCTCTACCAGTTCCCACGAACTCTGTGAAGCAATCACCGATCCGGTACCGGGCCAAGGATGGTACGACGACAACCACGGCGAGATTGGTGATATCTGCGCCTGGCAAACGAAGAAGCTGGGGAATTACACCGTGCAGCTCGAGTGGTCGAACCACGATGCAAGCTGCAGGTGAAACAGTGGCATGAGCGAACTAATCTTGCACAATTCGTGGAGATGGACGCGCAATCCGGCAGACTGATCTACACTTGCACGGTCTGGTATTCGTCGTACGTGCCCTTGAAGTCCTCGATCGTATGGTCTTCAAGGTGCCAGATCCGGGTGGCCACTTCGTCGATCAAGTCGTGGTCGTGCGTCACCAGCAACACTGTGCCTGAGTAGCGCTGCAGGGCGATGTTCAGAGCGTTGATCGATTCCAAATCCAGGTGATTGGTGGGCTCATCCAGGACAAGCACGTTCGGCTTCTGTAGCATGAGCTTGCAGAACAGGATGCGTGCCGCCTCGCCGCCGGAGAGAACGTCGGTCTTCTTCATGGCCTCGTCGCGAGCGAAGAGCATCTGCCCAAGCAG
>Ga0126379_10000328_pt1 | contig 25864 bp, 24 predicted proteins | sample PanSoiMetPlot_24_FD_92640 | JGI IMG/M metagenome (GOLD analysis project Ga0126379, IMG submission 92640) | Tropical forest soil microbial communities from Panama - MetaG Plot_24 | ecosystem: Environmental > Terrestrial > Soil > Tropical forest > Bulk soil | place: Panama | collected 2016-02-17
CACAGGAACTGCGCGGTCGCCTGGCAGGCCCGCGAGCGCAAGGACGACCCGGTCCGCACCTTCGAGCTCGCCATGAAGACCGGCGACGGCAAGCGGAAGAACATCCGGACGTCGCTCTTCTCCGTTGCCTCCTACCACGCCGCGCTGAAGACCCTCGTTCACGTCCTGCGGGACCCGACCAACGGCAACGGCACAGGCAACGGCACGCAGGCCGTTGAGACTCCGCCTTCTCCAGCCCCCGAGAAGGCGGCTTCCGAGCCGCTCTCCCCCGTGATGCTGACCGGAGGGGACACGGTTGTCCTGACCGACCGGGAAAAGGAGATCCTCCGCAGCCTCGCCGAGGGCCTGGGAACCGACGCGATCGCCAAGAAGTACTCGATCGCCAGCGTGACCGTCCGCAACCACGTCCAGAGCATCCTGCACAAGCTCGACGTGCACACCAAGGTCGCGGCCGTGGTCCTCGCCTACCGCCACGGCCTCGTTTAGCGGAAGACCCTCCGCCCCGGATATGGACCAATTGTGAGTGATGATTTGTGATTTGTGATTAGGGCGAAAAGGCAGTCTTTCGGCCCTGTTCACAAATCACAAATCACAAATCGTTCCCCTCAAAGGATCCGGGCCTGGCGCCCCGTCAGTCCCTTGTAGAGCTCTTCGAGGGCGGCGTTGTCGTAGGTGTTCCAGCCGTCGCAGCCGCAGTGCTCCCGCGTCTCCACGTCGCAGCAAAGGTCCGCACCCGTGACCTCCTGGCGCCCACGGTGGTAGGCGCTGGCCAGCCGCTCGAGCTCCGCCCGGGTCGCCTTCGGGCGCGGTCTCGCGATCCAGGAGAACTTGCTCTTCATCTCCTCGTCGGAGTACCGGGCGAAGCCCTTGCAGAAGATCCCGTAACGGGAAGCAATGGCGCAGGCGCACATGTCGTCCTGAGGCAGCGCGTTCAAGATCCGGCGGATCTCCTCGATCGCCTCGGGGCGGCTCAACTGATTTACCCGGGACGGGGATTTGTCCATCGGTTTCTCCTTGGTCAGAAGCTGGGAGAGAACGCCTTCAGCACGTCCGCGGTGCTCGTCACGGGCCCAACGGCGAGGGCCTTGCTCCGGACCTCCTCGATCCTCTCGACGAGGGACGGCTCGCGCACCTCGTACAGGACGCCTGCCGTCAGCGTGTCGGTCTCGCGCGTGTAAGTGAGCGCGGCCGCGCGCGACGTGCGGTCGTGATCCGCGGGGAGAGACCGCAGCTTCGCCTTGAGGATCTTGAACTGGTCGTCGCCGCGCCAGGTCACGCACGGGGACAGCACGTTCAGGAACGCGAAGCCCTTGTGCTCCATCGCCGCTGTCATCAGGTCCACGAGCGTCTTCGGGTCTCCCGAGAAGCCGCGGCCGACCCAGGTGGCGCCGAAGGAGATGGCGAGCTCGCACGGATCCACTGACGGCTCGGGGTTTCCCCAGTAGGTGGACTTTGTCTTGTCGCCCGCGGGCGTCGTCGGGGCGACCTGGCCCTTGGTCAGCCCGTAGATCTCGTTGTCCATGAGGAAGTACGCGATGTCGAGGTTGCGGCGGGCGGCGTGGAGGAAATGGTTGCCGCCGATCGCGATGCCGTCTCCGTCGCCGCCGACCGCGATCACCGCGAGCTCCGGGCGGGCGGCCTTGATGCCGGTGGCAAGCGTCAGCGCGCGGCCGTGGACGCCGTTGAAGCCGAAAGTCGAGACATAGCCGGGAAGGCGGGAGGAGCAGCCGATGCCCGACACGACTACGGTGTTCTCGGGCTGGAGCTGGAGCTTCGCCATGGCCCGGTGGAGCGCGGCGAGTGCCCCGAAGTCCCCGCACCCGGCGCACCAGACGGGCTTCAACTCCGACTTGTAGTCTGCCGGCTGCAGGATCGGCATGACTGCGCTCATGCGACCTCCTCGGAGCCGCGGGCGGCCGCCAGCGAAAGCACCCGTTCGATCTCGGCGGAGACTTCCGCGACGGCCAGGTTCTTGGCTCCCGACCTCTTGAAGACGTGCGTGCGCCCTTCCGGTAGCGCGAGGAACGTCCGCAGGTACTTGTAGAACTGGGCGGTGTAGGAGACCTCGACGATGAGCAGCTGGCCCACTCCCGCCATCCACCGCAGGAACTCGTGCTTGGGGAACGGGTACAGGACCTGCGGCACGAAGGCCGAGACGGCCTCGCCGCGGGCGTTGGCAGACAGGACGGCCTCCTTGACCGGTCCCTTGGAGGAGCCCCAGCAGAGGATCCCGACCTTCGCCTTCTCCGGTCCGTAGCTGCGAAAGAACCGGTAGCGGTCCCGGATGCCCCAGAGCTTGCGGTACCGCTTCGCGTTCATTTTCTCGTGCGTCAGGTACATCGCCGACGGCCGGCCGCCCTCGTCGTGCTCGAGGCCGTTGGTCTGGTACATCCCGTTCTTCATTCCCGGCACCGCCATCGGCGAGACCCCGTCGTCGGTGATCCGATAGCGCTCGTAGCCTTCGAGCTCGGCTTCGGTGGGCCTGGCGCGGTCCCGGACGTCGTGCCGGAGGTTCGAGGGGTCGAGAGTCTCGCGGCGCTGCCCGACGGCCTGGTCCGAGAGGACGAGGACCGGGATCTGGTACTCCTCGGAGATGTTGAAGGCGTCCACGGTGGTGTGGAAGCAGTCCTCGACGTCGGAGCACGCCAGGACCACCTTGGGGGCGTCGCCGTGAGTTCCCCAGAGCGCCTGGAGCAGGTCCGACTGCTCGCTCTTGGTCGGGTTGCCCGTCGAGGGCCCGCCGCGCTGCACGTTGACGATGACGGTCGGCACCTCGGCCATCGAGGCGAGGCCGATCATCTCGACCATCAGCGAGAGGCCCGGGCCCGAGGTCGCGGTCATGGACTTCACCCCGGCGAAGGAGGCGCCGATGATCGCTCCGACGGCGGCCAGCTCGTCCTCGGTCTGGACGACGGCGCCGCCGGCGCGCGGCAGCCACTCCGCCAGGAAATGCAGGACCTCCGAGGAGGGCGTGATCGGGTAACCCGCGAAAAACTTGCACCCGGCGTGCAGGGCGCCGACCGCGACCGCCTCGTTGCCCGACATGAGAAGCCGCGGCGCTCCCGCCTCGTAGGAGAGGCGCTTGTGCGAGACGTCGTCGGTCATCGTCTTCGCGAAGGCGACACCGCCGTCGAAGGCGCGCGCGTTGGCCTCGGCCACCGCGGCCTTCTTCTTGCGGAAGCGGTGCTCCACCCCTTTTCGCAGCCTCTCGACGGGAAGCCCGAAAAGCTCGCCGAGCAGGCCGAGCGTCACGACGTTCTTGGCCGACGTCGCGCCGGCGCAGTCGCGGGCGAGCTGCTGGAACGGCACGGGGATCCAGCGGGCGGTGTCTTTCACGGGAAGGTCGAGCTTTTCGAACTCGGTCTCGTCGGCCGCCTCGTAGAGGATCACCGCGTCCGCGGCGGCCGCGAGCTCCCCCGTGAATCGGGCGAAATCCTGCCAGCCGAAGACGACCAGCACGTCCACCGTGTCGCCCTGCGCGAAGACCTCGCGAGAGGCCACGCGCACCGTGCAGGAGGTTTCGCCGCCCCGGATCTGGGGGCCGTAGGCCTCCGTCTGGACGACCTGGAGGCCTTCGCGGGCAGCCGCCTGAGCGATCAGCGTGCCCATGGTGACGACCCCGTCTCCTCCGGAGCCGACCATGGCGATGGTCAAATCGTTGGTTGGCATGTGCCCTTCCTCCCGGCGCGCGCCCGCGCGGCCTCGGGTGTCAGTCTTGGGGAGCGGCCCTCGAGCCGCATGATGCAAACGAACCAGTTCGGGACCGGGAACTGGGGCGGCTGCTAAAGCCGAAGCGCGGCGGCCTAGGCCTTGCCGAGCTTCAGCTTCAGGTACTCGCCGACGAGGATCGACGCGGGATAGAGGATCTCCTCTTCCGTCTGCGCGTGGAGGATCAGCTTCTGGGCGAGGCGGCAGAGGCCGACGTGGCCTTCCGCGGTGGCCGCCTGCAGAAGCTTCTGGAGGGCCGCCACGATGATCCGGTGCTCGTCGAGCATCCGCGGGAACTCCGACTTCATGATCTCGGTCTTCTGGAGCATCGACTCCATGTCCGGATCGAACTCGCCGCGCGCGAGTTTCGGGAGAAGCAGCAGCGGCGGGATCGCGAAGGACTCCTCGCGATAGACGTGCGGGAAGAGGACACGCGTCACCTCCCAGGCGGCGTTGGCGGTCTTGCCGCCGATCCGGGTGGCCCGATCGAGCTCTTCCCGGATTGCCTCGTGCTCCATGGAGAGCACCGGAGGCATCTGGTCCTTCGGGATGCGTTGCTCGTCGGTCATGGCGTCAAGTCGGCTGCCTGGAGATCTCCAGGGTCTCGGAGATTCCGGCCCGCGCGGCGCGGCGCGTTTCCGCCGCCGGGAAACGGTAATGGCCGCCGGGAGTTCGGAGCGTCTTGAGCAGTCCCTGCCGCGCCCAGCGGGTCACCGTCGAGACCGAGACGCCGAAGAGCTCGGAGACTTCGTGACGAGAGAGAAAGGCCGGAGTCCCTTCCTTTTGTAATTGCATGGGCGCCATTGTCGCTGCCCGGAAACCGGCGCGGCAATGATGCAAACGGATCATTTCGTGCATTGCGGGCGAAAGGCCGTTCCGGGTGATCTGCATCATGTCACTTCCCACCGGATGCGCCTAGCGTGGACCGGGAAATGGCACGGAAACTCTCACCCGTCGAGCTGGAGATCGAGCTCTTCTGCCGCGGCCTCCGGATGGACGAGTCCTGCCACCTCGACGAGGACGGCCGCCGCATCTCCCGCACACGGGCGGGCCTGGGGTCGGGACTCGAAGTCGTGCTGCCCGGCCCGCGCAAGCCGATCTGGGTCAACGTCCCCGTCGTCGAGGAGTTTGCCGCGAGGTCCCCGTTCCTTCTCCGCAAGGAGAACGGGAGCTACCGGCTGACGGACGAGCGGTCCGGCGACGACTACGACGCCGCGATCCCGCCCGAGCCGGCCTGGTACTCCCGACGGACTTCCTCCGGGGTCGAGATGAGCCGGATCGGCGTCCTGCAGGGCAACTACCTCGGCGTCTACGTCTCCAACTCCTGTCTCTACTGGAGCACCCAGCCCGCGCGCGCCTGCCTGTTCTGCACGACCGGAAGGAACCTCGGCGTCAACGAGCAGGCCAGGAAGAGGGTCGAGGACGTCGTGGAAGTCGCCGCCGCGGCGCGCGGGGAATCGGGCTCGATTTTCACGCACTTCAACACCGGCTACCACTTCGAGGAAGTGGACCGGCTCGAGCCGATCCACGGCCTGCAGCAGTGCCTGCCGTTCGTCTCTGCGGTGCGCCGGCAGGTCGGCGGCTTCCTCGGCGTCCAGGCGATGCCGGTCCCGAAGCGGATGTTCCACGAGTACGACGAGTTGATCGAGGCCGGGGCGGACCACTTCTCCTTCTGCTACGAGTTCGAGGACCCCGAGGTCTTCGCGCGCTTCTGCCCGGGCAAGGCCGAGACGCACGGGCAATCGGGTTTCTTCGACGCGATGGAGTACACGTCGAAGAAGCTCGGCCGGGGACGCGTCTCCGGGGAGATCATCGCGGGCCTCGAGAGCGTCGAGGCGACCAAGCGAGGCATCGACCGGATCGTGGCGGCCGGCGCCTTCCCCACCGTCTGCATCTTCCGCCCGACGATCGGGAGCGCGCTCGAGAAGGAGCCTCCTCCCGATCCCGCCGCGATGAAGGAGGTCTTCGCGCACCTCTGGGACGCGTGCCGCCGCTCGGGGCTGCCCATCGGGGTCCTTCCCATCGATGTTTCCCTCGTCGTCCAGCCCGAGGAGACGGCGGACCTCGCTCCGCCGAGTTTCTCCTCGCGCCTCTACCGGTGGAAGCTCGCGGCGCTGCGCGCGATCGCGAAGCCCTACGTCGCCTGGAAGCGGCGCCCCCGCTCAGCGTAGCCTTCCCTCCTCCTCCGACCCGGTCGCCCTCCCTGTGGCCACGCGTTACCATCAGACGAGATCTGGGGAGGATCCTCTATGCCTTTTCTTCAGGCGGTTTTCTCGTCGGGCGCGTTCATGCCGCACGGGCACTGCTACCTCTGGGAGCCCGGCCTCGTATGGCTCCATGTCGTATCGGACGTCTCCATCTGGCTGGCCTACGTCGCGATCTCGGCGACCCTCCTCATCCTGGTGCGGCGAGTCAGGGACCTCCCCTTCCAGTGGATTTACATCGCCTTCGGCGTCTTCATCGTGTCGTGCGGGTTCACGCACTTCATGGAGGTCTGGACGGTCTGGAAGCCCCTCTACTGGTTAAGCGGCGGGATCAAGGCGATCACCGCCTTCGCCTCGGTTGGCACCGCGGTGATCCTTCCCGCGTTGCTCCCGAAGGTCTCGGCGCTCGCGCAGAGCGTCCGCGTCGCCGACGAGAAGGGCATCGAGCTCGAGACCGCGTTCCACGACCTCGGCTCGATGTACGAAAAGGCTCGGGAGCTCGAGAAGTTGAAGACCGATTTCTTCGCCAACGTCAGCCACGAGCTGCGGACGCCGCTCGCCCTGATCCTCGGCCCGACGGAGAAGCTGCTGGCGACGGCGGTCGGCAAGGAAGAGCGGCGGGACCTGGAGCTGATCGCCCGCAACGCCCGGACGCTCCTGAAGCACGTCAACGACCTGCTGGAGGTCGCCAAGCTCGAGGCCGGGAAGGTCACGCTCGACTATTCGGCGGTGGACGCGGCGCGGCTCATCCGCCGGATCGCCTCGCACTTCGAGGGCAACGCCCGGGAGCGGTCCATCGAGTTCGAGCTCAGCACGCCCGAGACGGCGCCGGTCGAGATCGACCAGGAGAAGCTCGACCGGGTCTTCCTGAACCTCTTCTCCAACGCTTTCCGCTACGCCAGCTCCGACGGAAAGGTCTCCTGCCGGGTGCGCCTGGACGACGGAAACTTCGTGGTCGAGATCGGCGACAGCGGGCCCGGGGTTCGGCCCGAGCTGCGAAAGGTCATCTTCGAGCGCTTCCGCCAGGGCGACGGGGGAAGTACGAGGCAGTTCGGCGGCACGGGGCTGGGCCTGGCGATCGCCCGCGACTTCGTCGAGATGCACGGCGGGTTCATCGGCGTCGGTGATGCCGAGGAGGGCGGGGCTCTCTTCACCGTCCGCGTGCCGGCCAAGGCGCCGGCCGGGGCCGTGGTGCGCCGCATGGCGCCCGGCGAGGAGGCGCGGCTCGCGGAGGCCGCCCGCCAGTCTCTCGAGACCCTCCGGACGGCGGTCGGCGCCGCGGAACCAAGCGAGTCGAGCGAACTTCCGACGGTCCTCGTCGTCGAGGACAATCCGGAGATGAACCGGTTCATCTGCGAGAACCTCTCGAAACGCTACCGCGCGGTCCCGGCGCGCGACGGCGCGGAGGGCCTGCGGCTCGCCGCGGACGTTTCGCCGGATCTGGTGCTCGCGGACGTGATGATGCCGATCGTCAGCGGCGACGCCATGGTGCGGGAGATGCGGGCGAGGCGCGAGTTCGACGGGGTCCCGGTGATCCTCCTGACCGCCAAGGCCGACGACGAGCTGCGGCTGCGGCTGCTTCGCGAGGGAGCGCAGGACTACCTGATGAAGCCGTTCTCAGTCGAGGAGCTGCGGGCCCGCATCGACAACCTGGTCATGATGAAACGGGCGCGGGACGTCCTCCGGCGCGAGCTTGCGAGCCACGTCGTGGACCTGGAGAAGCTCGCCGGCGAGGCGGTGGCCAGGAAGCGCGAGCTCGAATCGGCGCTGGAATCGATGCGGGTCGCGCGCGAGCACGCCGAGAACGCCGGGCAGATCCGCAACCGTTTCCTCCAGCTCGTCTCCCATGAGCTGAAGACCCCGTTGACCTCCCTCCAGCTCCAGCTCGACGGGCTGCGCCGCGACTCCGAGAGCCTGACTCCCCGGCAGCGCGACCTCGTAGAGAGGATGAGACGCTCCTCCGTGCGGCTCCTCGACCTGATCGAGGCGATCCTCGAACAGGCGCGGATCGAGGCGGGGCGCCTCTCCATCCAGGTCGCCCCGTTCGTCCCGGCGGAGCTCGCCGCGGAGATCGTGGAGGAGCTGAAGCCGCAGGCCGAGAGCTCGGGATCGACGATCACCCTCGACGCGCCGTCTTCGCGGCCGTTCCCGACGGACCCGCGCCTGTTCCGGCTGATCCTGGCCAACCTCCTCGGCAACGCGATCAAGCACGGCGGGCCGGGGGCGATCACCGTCGCCGTCCACACGGAGGACGGCACGTGCCGGCTCACCGTCGGCGATCGCGGGCCCGGGATCCCCGCCGAGAAGCAGGCGATGATCTTCGAGCCCTTCGCGCAGCTCGAGAGCGTGGACGCCAAACACACTCCCGGAGTGGGGCTCGGCCTCGCCCTCGTCCGGGACATCGTCCGGGCCCTCGGAGGCGAGGTCATCCTGGAGTCGGTTCCCGGGCGCGGCGCGCTCTTCGTGGTGACGCTGCCGGCGAGGATCTAGCCGGCTACTCGGGAGGGGCGATCTCGGAGAGGGCCGCGGAGTTGCGGATCAGAAAACCGGACTTGTCGGTCTCGACGAGTCCTTCCTTCTGCCAGCGGCTCATGATCCGGATGGCGGTCTCGATGGTCGTGCCGAGCAGGTCCGCGATCTCCTGGCGCGAGAGGACCATCGGAATGAGGACCGAGTCCTTCTCCCGCCGGCCCATCCGTTCCGCGAGCGTCGTGAAGAGCCGCGCGGCGCGGTACTCGACCGACCCCGTCATGTCGGCGAGGCGCTTGTTCAGCGTGATCAGGCGCAGCGTGAGCCCGGCCAGGAGCCGGCGGGTGATCTCCGGCCTGCGCTCGATCAGAGAGAAGAACTCCCGCTCCGGGATCGCCACCACGCCGCAGGGCTCGATCGCGACCGCCGTCGCCGGGAAGGGCCGCCGCTCGAAGACCGCGACCGTCCCCACCGGTTCGCCCGGCCCGAGGATTTCGATGATGAAGTCGCGGTCTGGCGCGGACTTGACGATCTTGACGCGGCCCAGGAACAGGAAATAGATCTTCTCGGCCGGATCCCCCTCCTCGAAGATCTTTTCGCCCTTCTCGTACGCCTGGAGCTCGCACAGCGGGGACAAAGCGGCACGGTCCTCGGGCTTCAGGGTCGCGAGGGCCGGGATCGCGTTGAACGGAATGGGCGGTTTTTCCACAGGCGGCGATTATAGGTTTCGGTCTTAACGCGAAACCTTCCGGCGGCTACGGCGTTTGAATAAGAGATGGTCAGATCCGGTTCCTAAGGAGAAACTCCCATGCCGAAGGACTCCCTCTCCGCCGCCCGAGGCTCCAAGCGCCGCCGCCATGGCTATCGCGGCTACGGGTCGCCGCTGCGGCACGAGCACGCCGGCTCGATCCACTGGGGCACGGGCTTCGGAGGTATCGGGTTCGCCCGGGACGGCTCCATCCTGCCTCCACAGCCGGACCTCCTCCCCGAAGAGCTCCGGGAACGCCTCCCCCGCCGCGACGACTGATCCGGGCCTACAGATCGGTCCGCGAAAGTCGGCGACATGCGATCGTCGCCGACAAGACCGTCCAGAGCAGGACGGATAGCGCGACGAGCACCTGCGCGCCGATCACCCCCCGCGTGGCCCTCAGGAGCGCCAGCGACGCCGGCCCGAACGCCGACGTCCCCTCGATCGCCAGCAGGGTCCCCGTCCGTACCGCGTCAACCGGGTTGATTAGGGTGGCGGTGATCAACACCCGCGAAGCATTCCCGGACTTGAGCAGCGTCGCCGCTCCGAGCGCCGCGACGTCGAAGATCGCGACCGCCGCGAACCAGACGATCAGCGCCACCGCGAGGCTCCGGGCCCGGCGTCCGACGGCTGCGGAGGAGATCGCCGCGGCGATCCCGAGAAAAACCGCGGTCAGCGCCAGCGACGCGACGAACAGAAGCAGGTAAGCACCGAGCCCGACCTCCCCGGCGCGGGCGAAGATCACGATCCCCGCCGCGCCGAGCCCGATCGCCTGCGCGGCCGCCAGTGCCGCGAAGAGGCCGAACAGCCGGCCGAGGAGGATCGTTCTCCTCGAAACGGGCTGCGAGAAGAGAAGCTCGGCACCTCCACGGTCCGGGGCGAGCGAGAGGACGCCGATCACGAGCGAGGTCAGCGGGACGAGAAGCAGGATCAGCTGGACGAGCGACGCGGCCGTCCGAGAGAAGTCCTGCACGCCGCCGCCGCCGGAGAGGATGTAACCCGACGAAGCCACGGCCAGCGCAAGCACGGCGAACACACCGGCGAAGATCTGCGTCCAGCGGGAACGAACCGCGAGGGTAAGCTCCTGCCGCGCGAAGAGAAGGAAAGGTCTATCCATCCGGCGGTCCTCCCTTTCCGAAGATCTCGGTCCGGTCGACGGACACTCCCCCTTTCGCGTCCGGGTCGGCGTCGCGGGAAGCGGCGTCCGCATGCGCAATCCAGTGCGACCCCATGGGAGTCGAGATCGCCGCCTTCGTGTAGACCGCGGCCGACGCCCGGACCCACTTCAGGGTACGGTGATCGGCCACGTACGCGACGCTCTCTTTCGAGGGCGGCGCATGGACGAGGAAGTCGCGCAGGCACCCGATGTCGTCGAAGAACTTCGGCTCCTCCCCCGGCGCGGCGATCTGGGCCGCGAGGCCCGGGTCGGAGACGGGCATCCGGCAGGAGCGGCAGACCTCGGTGTTCGGATCCAGCTTCGCGGGCGAGCTCCCGCCGCCAGAGCAGGCGAAAGGAGCGGCGGCGGCCAGGAGAATCGCGAACCGCTTCACGAGACCGCTCCGTTCTCCGCCGACGCCACGAGCTCGCGGTAGAGCGAATCGAGCCTCGCTTCCTCCGCGACGAGGTTGACGATGCGGCCTCCGGCTTCGCGAACGGCGTCGAGGGCCCTCGGCCGCTCCGCCGCCGGGCCGGGGATCACCAGCTCGTCCCCGGACCACGTGGCGGACGGCGCAACGCGGCGGACCGCGGCGAGGAGATCCGCGGGCGCCGCCTCGAGCGACAGCCTCAGGACTCCCCTCTTCGAGAGCCGCTCGGTCAGTTCGCGGCGCGACAGCGAGGCCGCCAGGCGTCCGCCGATCAAGAGCAGGAACCGGTCGGCCAGCCGCTCGACGTCGCCGAGCTGGTGCGAGGAGAAGAGGAGCGTGCGCCCGTCCCGCCGGCGCCGATCTACCAGGCCGTAGAACGCGCAGAGCCCGTCGGGATCGAGCGCCGCGGTCGGCTCGTCGAGCAGCAGGACCGGCGCGTCCGGCAGCGCCGCCACGGCGAGCCCGAGACGCTGAACCATGCCCCCCGAATAGGTCGAGAGCGGCCGCGCCGAGGCGCCGTTCAACGACGCCATCCGAAGGACCTCCTTCGTTCTTTCCAGAGATGAGCGGCGGAGCCTCCGGTAGAACTCCACGACCTCCGCGCCCGTCAGGCTCTCGGGGAAGGAGACGCGCTGCGGAAGAAACGAGATCGAGGCGCGCGCGGCGGGAGTCGAGGCGTCGGCCGGCGGATTGCCGACGAGCACGCGTCCCGAGGTCGGACGGACGAGGCCGGCGGCCGCTTTGAGCGTCGTCGTCTTGCCCGAGCCGTTGGGGCCCAGCAACGCGACCGCCTCGCCGCGCTCGATGGAAAAGCTCACGTCCTCCACTGCCGCGTGGGCGCCGAACCTCTTCCCGAAGCCCTCGAAGCGGATCACCGGCGCCCCGCGAGAAGCGCCGCCAGCCCTCCGGCCATTCCGATCGCGGACGCCGCGATCCCGGCGGGATCGGTCCGCCTCCCGGTGCTCTCCCGCGAGGGAACCTCCGGGAGACGGGGCGGCCGTGCGAGCGGCGAGTGGTCTTCCACCGGCAGAGGATCGAGAACCGGGAACGCCCGCTCGGCGGCCCCGAGAGCGGCGGCGGCGAAACCCTGAGTGAAGAGGTCCGCCGAGGTCAGGTTCCCTCGGAAGTGGTCGAAGACCGAGGAGAGCCGGTACGGCCGGTCGCTCCGGCCGTCGCCGTCGAGGTCCGGCTCGCCGTTGCCCGACCAGTAGTTGCCGTCGAAGCTCGTGTCCGTCCGGCGGCCCACGAGCGTGAGCGGAGTCTGGTTTGCCACGAACGAGTTCCCCTCGAAACGGACCTTCGAGCAGGAGTCGTAGAGGACGATGGCCGTGTCCGATGCCGCCACGACGTTGCCGCGGAAGGCGCAGTCCGTGGACCCCTCGAGAAAGATCCCCCGGGCGTTGTCGGCGAGGAGGTTGGAGTCCGCGGTCACGCCGTCGCAGGCCTTCAGCAGCAGGCCGACGGAGGCGAAGCCGCGGTTGTGGAGGAAGCGGTTTCGCCGGAACACGATCCGCTTCGAGTACATCAGCGCGGTGCCGGCTGCGCCGTTCTCGAAGAGGTTGTCTTCGAAGACGTTGTCGTCGGAGAACATGTAATGGAGCCCGAAGCGCAGGTCGCGCGCGGAGTTGCCGCGGATCGTCCCGCCGGAGGAGGACTGGATGTAGAAACCGTCGCGCACGCCCATGATCGAGTTGCCGGCGAGGCGGAACCCGTTCGTGTTCCAGACGTGGATCCCGCTCCCCTTCTCGCCGGGATCTTTTCCGGGGATGCCGCGGATCTCGCAGTTCTCGATCACCGCGCCGGAGGCCTCGCGCAGGTAGACACCGAAGAGCGTTCCGGAAATGCGGCAATCGCGGACGACGGCGCCGGCCGCGGCCACGTGGACTCCCGAGGTGTCGCGCATCAGGTCGCCCCTGCCGCGTCCGTCGATGTCGAAGCCCTCGATCGTCACGCCGGAAGCCCGGATCCGGACCACGCTTCCGTTTCCCGAACCCAGCAGCAGCGGCCGGCCGCGCCCGCGCAGCGTCAGGCGCTTGTCGAGGACGAGATCGCCGCCCCAGGTGCCCGGACCCACCTCGACCACGGAGCCGGCCGGCGCCCCGTCCACGCGCGCCTGAAGCGGCGAGACGTCCCGCGGGGCAGGCCGGCCCTCGACTCCGGAAGCCGCCGCGGGAGCCATCTCGTCCGCGCCGGCCCGGACCGACCACGCCGTCAGGACGGCGAGGACCGCCAGGATCGGGAGGAGAGCCCGGGGCGTCGCCAAGCGATCACCCCGCCAGCGCCGCTTCCGCCCGCTCCTCGGCGCGCTGCTCCGTGCCGGCCAGGAAGACGGCGGCAGCCAGGACCAGCGCCGCCGCCGCGAGGGAGTACGACCCCAGTCCAGGGTAGGAGTAGACGTCGAAGTTCGCGAGCTTGTGGTGGCCGAAGAGCGGCGGCATGAAGGGGGCCACGCGCACTGCCGCTGTCGGCGCCAGCGTGTGGCCGTACACGTACATCTTGTAACCGAAGGACCAGAGCGAGAAGAGGCCGAAGTAGACGTAGAGAACGAAGACGTCCACGAGCGAGCTGATGTTGCCCATCAGCGCCGCCCGGAGGAAGAGCAGCCCCAGCGCCCCGACGACGAACGGAATCCACTTGAACTCGGTGAAGTCGGCGGGCGCGAGGTCGCGCATCCCGATGTAGTGATTCAGGACGTTGATCTCCTTGATGTCCTGGCCGCCGTTGCCTCCCTCGAGCTTGTAGCTGTAGATCGAGAGGCGCAGGCCGTCGGGGTACTGGGGAGCGAACATCGTCAGCTTCCACAGGGGCGTCAGGTATGCCGGGAGCATCAACACGGTCGCGATCACGATCAGCCCCCTCGGCCCGACGCCCAGGGGCGCCGAGAGAAACCGCGTGCCGCGCTCGAAGAAAGTCTTCATGGAGTCCCCCGGATCAGCCCTTCCCCTTGACGATCAGGTATCCCTGCATCTCCTGGTGGAGGGCCGAGCAGAAGTTCGTGCAGTAGTACGGGAACACACCGGGCTTGTCCGCCTTGAAGGTGACGATCTTGGTCTCGCCCGGGTCCACGACGATGTTGATGTTGTAGTCGAGCAAACCGAACCCGTGGAGCTCGTCGGTCGTCTGCTCGATGTTCGTCATCGCGATTCTGACCGTGTCCCCCTGGTTGACCTCGATCGCCGTCGGCGTGATCGTCGAGCGGACGAGGACGACCTTGGCGGTGACGTTGGTGCCGGCGCGCGTGACCCCGGCGTCCTTGACGTCCCAGATCGCCATGGGGTTCTTGTTCTCCTCCTTGGGGTAGACCTCGATCGGCTTCAGCTTCTTGGCCTCGATCATCTGGGCGTAGTGGGGCTCCGGCTCGGTGAAAGCGTCGTAGAGGAGCTTCATCTTCTCCTCGCCGATGTCCACGAGCTGCGAGGACTCCGGCTGCGACGGCCCGACGGAGAGGTGACGGCCGTGGGAGAGCTTGTTCAAACCGACGAGGTACTTCCCTTTGGGCGACGCGGTGTCGCCCTCGGCGGCGCAGAGGTGGCCGATCGAGTAGGACATCGGGACCTTGTCCACGACCTCCCACGTCCCGAGCTTCCACTTGGCGATGGCCGAGTCCACGAAGAGCGACGTGTAGGCATAGCCGTCCGGGCCGAACTGGGTGTGGAGCGGGCCAAGCCCCACCGGGACCTCGGCGTCCTTGATGGACTCGTACTTGAGGACCGGGATGCCGTCCTCGTCCCCCGTGAAGTCCTTGTTGCGGATGGCGGTCTGGATCTTCTCGAAGTTGAAGACGGTCGTGACGCCCTGGAGCTTCCCGGAGCCGATGATGTACTTGCCGTCGGGCGAGACGTCCACGCCGTGGGGCGACTTGCCGCACGGCATCAGGAAGACGACGCCCGGGACCTTCTTCGGGTCGAGGACCTTGACGCCGCCGAGCATGTCTCCCTTCCCCTCGGCGATCGCCTTCTCCGCGGCCTTCCAGTCCACGGCGGCGATGTAGTCGCGGTCCCGCTGCGAGGCGGTGACCTCGAGCTTGCCCGTGGCGCGCTCGGCGTTGTAGCAGGTCCAGAACATCCATCCGTCGGACACTTTCTTTCCGGCGTCGCCCAGGTCCCAGTCGAAGGGCGGAGTGAGGATCTCGAATCCCTGCGACATTTCGCCGGTCTTGGAGTCGATCTTCACGGCCGCGATGATTCCCTTGTAGTCGGTCGCGTACTTGTCGATTCCCGTGGAATTGCCCTTGGGCAGCGGGATCGAGAAGCGGGTCGCGAGCATGGAGTACTCGGTGTTGGGAGTCACGAAGGCGGACCCGTGGTTGCCCGAGACGTTGGGCATCGGCCCGAAGATCTGCTTGGTTTTGAAGTCGCGCAGGTCCACGCGCGCGACGCGGCCGTTCATCTCGTTGACGAACAGCCACCGGCCGTCGTACTCGCCGTTGGTCTCGGAGAGCGCCGGGTGGTGGACGTCGCCCCAGGTGAGCCCGCCCAGCATCTTTTTCGTCTCGTCGTCGAACCCGTAGCCCGTCGCCGGGTAGGGCGTATAGACGGGGATCGTCGAGAGGTGCCTCATGGACGGGACCCCGTACACGTAGACCTGGCCGGAGTGGCCACCCGATGCGAAGAGGTAGAACTCGTCGAGGTCCCCCGGCGCGACGTACGTCTTCTGCGCCGCGACGGCGAGGTCCGACGCTCCCGCCGGAGCCTTCCGGCTCCCCTTCGGCGCCGACGGAGCGCAGTAGATGGCGATAACCGCTGCGATGGCGGTCAAGACGATGAGTGCTCTTTTCATGCTGTCCTCCCTGTTAATGCCGATTTGTGATTTGTGATTTGTGATCTGTGATCAGGGCAAATCTCCCGCAGCGCCTCAATGGCCGCCGGTTTCCCTCGAAGCGGTCCCTGCGGCTTTTTGTCTCTGGAATTCCTGGAAGGCCTCGCGCAGCTTGGCGACGGCGACCTTCTTCTCTTCGGGGGTGAGGATGATCTGGCGCGAGAGGACGACCGACATCGTTCCCGTCGGCGCCGCCAGGAAGTCGTCCACGGTCCGGCCGAAGCGCGACTGCACGTCCTCGACCGCGGTCGAGAGGTCCGGACCGATCTGCGCCGGGCTCTTGACGCCGAGCGCCTGGATCGAGTGGCAGACGAAGCAGCCGGTCTTGACGAACCACGCGCCCGGCCCTGTCTTCATCCGATCCTCCTCGGCGATCTCCTCGGGAGTGCGGGCGTCGGTGCGGGGCGTGCCTGGTCGGTAGTCGGCCGGCACTGGAGCCTTGCGCCACGACATCGCCAGCATCGCGAGCGACTGGGCCTCCTTCGTCGTCAGGTGGAAGTTCGGCATGACGGTCTCGGCGACGAGCGCCCGCGGGTCCTTGAAGTGGGCAACGTGCCAGGCGAAGGTGGTCCGCTGTCCCGAGAGCCGGCTGTAGTCGTACTGTTCGGCCGCCTTGTCGCCGACGTAGGTCAGGTCCGGCCCGATCGTGCCGCCGCGCCCGTTGATGACGTGGCAGGCTCGGCACCCTTTCTCGCGGACGATCTTCTTGGCCGCGTTGATGAAGTCCGCGCCCGGCGTCTCGCGGTCGTAGCGGTGGCAGGTGTTGCAATTGACCTGGATGAGCGCCCACTTGTCGTCCGCGATCGTGTAAGCCTCGCCGAGCGTCGAGCTCAGGACCGGCTCTTCCCAGTGCTCGACCGGGCCGTGCGCCTCGTCGGCGTCGACCGCATATCCCTGGCCGCCGTGGCACGAGGTGCAGCCGAAGCGGTCGAGCGGGTGGTTCTTCAGGATCCCGGAGGGGTGAGAGCGGTAAGGCTCCTCGGCCGCCTCGAATCCGTTCCAGTAAACGCCCTGGTGGCAGGTCACGCAGCGGTCGGCGCGCCGCAGGTCCGGAACCCAGATCTGCTGGACACCCGATGGGACCGCCGTCGCCTTCTCGGCGCCGTACTTCGCAGAGACCTGCTGCCGGAAGCTGTACTGGTAGTAGCGCCAGTCGTGCCGCCGGTCGCTCCAGGCGAACAGGATCGTCGAGACGATCAGTAGGACGCCGATGGCGGCGAGGACCGGGCGGTCGATCTTCGGGTACGGCGAGTTGGTGCGCTTCTCCATCTCAGATCCTCCCGGGGAGCTCCGGCCACGGTTGCCACGGCCAGTAGAAGTGCCAGTACGGCCCGCGCAGGAATGTTCCGACGACCGTCAGGACGAGGATCGCCACGACGAGCGCGAGGAAGACCCGGTTCTGGAGGCGCCTGGCGCGGTCGAACCAGACTCCCGCCGCGGCGGCCGGGCTGCGGTCCAGCCATGGCCACGCGAGTGCGAGGGCGACGAGGATCCCCGGCAGCAGCACTCCGCCGAGGAAGGCGCCGTTGATCGTGAAGGAACCGACGTGGATCGTCGTGTCGGTCACGATCTCCTGGAGCCACAGGAAGTACCAGGGAGCCTTCGCCGGGTTCGGCGTGACGAGCGGGTTGGCCGGCTCCTCCAGAGGTGAGCGCACGAAGACGGAGAGCATCGAGACGGCCGCGATCGTTCCGAGGACCGCGATGGCCGCGCGTCGGACGAGATCGGGAACCGAGTTGACCGTCGTGTCCGGCTTCTCCAGGGTCGCCGCGCGGATGACGGGCGAGGTCCCCCGGGCGACGCCCAGCAGCGTGTAGGTCTTCGTCTTCGAAGGCGCGACCTCGGCCGCTTCGCTGCGGCGCGCCTCTCGGTCTGCGCGCGCGAGCCCGCCGTCCTTGCGAATGCGCCACATGTGGTACAGGAAGAAGACGCCGAGCGCCCCGGGCAGGAAGATGACGTGGAGGGTGTAGAAGCGGATCAGCGTCGCCTGCTCGATGACCCGCCCGCCAAGCAGCAGCTCCCGCAGCTTCGGACCGACGAAGGGGATCGACGAGGCGATGTTCGTCCCGACGGTGATCGCCCAGTAGGCGAGCTGGTCCCACGGGAGCAGGTAACCGGTGAACGAGAGAAAGAGCGTCGCCAGGAGCATGATCATCCCGAGCACCCAGTTCCACTCGCGGCGCTGCCCCCTTCCCGCGCCGTTCTTGTAGGCGCCGGTCCAGAAGACGCGGACCATGTGGAGGAAGACCGCGGCGACCATCAGGTGGGCGGAGAGCCGGTGGACGGCGCGGATCCACGACCCGAAGGTCACGACGTACTCGATGTCCTTGACGGACGCGTACGCCCTCTCGACGGAGGGGACGTAGAGAAACAGGAGCGGCACCCCCGAGACGATCAGCAGGAGAAGGAGCGCCGCCGAGATCGTGCCCAGCCAGAAGGAGTAATTCCACGCCAGCGACGCCTTCGTGACCTTCGCCGGGAACCAGTGGAGGAGGAAGTTGGAGACCACCGCGTCGCCGGCCTCGCGGTCGGAAGCCGGCCGCAGGCTCCAGAAAAGTTTCGGGTGGACCCCTGGCGCGGAGGCGCTCGCGGAAAGCTTGCTGTCCGGGTTGGCGCTCATGAGATCTCCTTCAGACGACGGTCAGGCGGAAGTCGCGCTCCACGGATCGCGCGAGGTCCACGACGAGCTGCCCGTCTTCCGGCGCGACCGAGAGGTGGTACCAGGCGAGCGGCTTTGGGGCCGGGCCCGAGATGTTCGTTCCGTCGCCGTTGTACTTCGAGCCGTGGCACGGGCAGAGGAAGCGGTGCGTGAGCCTCAAGGGCTTGCCGTCCACCGTCTTCGTCTCCGGCTGCGAGAGCGCCTCGGCGCGTACCGTGCATCCGAGGTGCGTGCACACGGCCGACACGGCGTGGAAGATGTTGCCCTCTCGGAAGACGAAGAGCCGCTGGTCCGGGAGGAACTTCATCCCGTCGGGGAACTCGGCCGGCATGCCGAGCTTGACGGTCGTCGGCGCGTCGTAGGAGACGTTGGGAACGAGGGATCGCAGCGAGGCCGCCGCCTGGCCGGCGAGCGCGGCGAGGCCTCCCCCGATCCCGAGCTTGACGAAGAACGCGCGGCGGTCCTGCTTTACGGGTCTTTCCATGCGTCTCTCCTCAGGCGGCCGAGCCGGACGCCGGCGCCGCGGTAGCGGCGAAGCGCTCGGTGATCGAGAACCGCTCCATGGTCATCGCGTCGGTGGGGCAGCGGACGGCGCAGAGCCCGCAGCGGATGCAGCGGTCGTCGTCCTTGATCATCGCGGAGAGCGGCAGGCCGTTGCCTTCGGCTCGCCGCGAGAGCTGCGCCCTTTCGTTCTCGGAAAGTTCGAGCTCCTCCAGCGGCACGATCGCCAGGCAGTACTCCGGGCAGACGTCCACGCAGCGGCTGCACAGGACGCACTTCTCCGGGTCGTAGATCGTCTGGACGTGGCAGACGAGGCAGCGCGCGGCCTGTCGCCTGGCCTCCTCCTCCCCGTAGCCGGTCTCGACTTCGGCGATTCCCGTCCGGCGCCCGACCTCCAGCGTCGGCGGCGCCTGCCGGTCGTGGACCTCGAAGCCGGCGATCATCCGATAGATCGCGGTCGGGATTTTCTCGATCGAGAGCTCCGAGGAGAGCTCGGCGGCCTCGCGCGAGAGATACCGGTGGATCGAGCGCGCGGCCCGTTTCCCGTTGGCGACGGCCTCGATCAAGTTGCGAGGGCCGAACGCCGCGTCGCCACCCGCGAAGATTCCGGGGGCCGACGTCGCCAGGGTCTCGGGATCCACGGCGATCGTGCCGCCGGGCGTCAACGTGACACCGTCCTCCGGACGGAGGAAGTCCAGGTCCGCCCGCTGGCCGATCGCGAGCACGCAGCCGTCGGCCTCCACCACCGTGACGTCGTCCTCGGCGTACGTGGGAGAGAACCTCCCGCTCGCATCGAAGACCGAGCGGACGCGCTGGAACTCGATCGAGGAGAGCCGGCCATTGCCGTGAAATGCCTTCGGGCCGAGGCGCGTGAGGAACCGGATTCCTTCCCTGCCGGCCTCCTCGAACTCCTCGTGTCCCTGAGTCGTCTTGAGGACCGGCATCTCTTCGAAGGTCTCGAGGGAGACGATCGTGACTTCCGCGGCCCCTCCCCGCAGGGCGGCGCGCGCGGCGTCCAGCGCCTCGTTCAGGCGCGCGTCGCCTTCCGCCTGGAGGGGCGCCGCGTCGTCTTCGCGCGTCAGGCGCAGGGCGGTGCGCGCGGCGTCGAAGGCCACGAAGCCGCCGCCGATGACGACGACCTTCCGGCCGAGGTTCATCCGGTAGCCGCGGTTGACGTTGAGCAGGAAGTCCACGGCCTTGACCACGCCGTCCAGCTCCACGCCGGGAATCCGCAGGTCGCGCCCGCGCGAGACGCCGACGGAGAGGAAGACGGACTCGAACCCCTGGCGGCGAAGCGCGTCGAGACCTGAGCCGGAAGCCAGAGGAGCGCCCAGGCGCAGGTCCACGCCGAGGCCGGCGATCCGATCGATCTCGGCGCGGATGACCGTTCGCGGGAGGCGGTATTCCGGGATGCCGAAGCGCATCATGCCGCCCGGCTCTTCCGCCGCCTCGAAGACCGTGACCGAGTAGCCGAGCAGCGCGAGGTCGTGGGCCGCCGACAGTCCCGCCGGGCCGGCGCCGACGATAGCGACTCTCTTCTTCGAGCCGTCCGCTGCGCTGCCCGTCGCCAGCGGGTAGACGGGCAGATGGCCGGCATAGCGGTTTCCTTCCGAGACGAGCTCGCGGCGGAGCCGATCCTGCGTGTCCGGATGGATCGATTCGACTCCGTACCGCTCGGTGACGAAGCGCTTCAGCGCACGGATGGAGATCGGCGCGTCGATGGAGCCGCGGCGGCAGGCGTCTTCGCATGGCGCCGCGCAGACGCGGCCGCAGACCGACGCGAACGGATTGGGCGCGCGCGCGACGAGGTACGCCTCTTCGTCCCGTCTCTCGGCGATCAGCTGGACGTAGCGCCCCGCGTCGGTCGCGACCGGGCATCCCACCTGGCACTTGACCTGCGCCTTCCAGTGGGCCAGATCCGGAAATCGAACGGAGATTCCCATTGGCTCGATGCGAGCATCCCGCTCGTGCGGGGCAAGCGGTATGACCGGGATCACATCAGGCTTCATAAGCCCGCGAATCCCAATCGCCCTGATGAAGATGGATCATGGGCAAGCAGCGTCCTCCGCTGGAGTGAGACACCGCCCTATCGAACGGGGAGAGACGAGACGAAGGCTGGCCGTGAAGAGGTGGCGGATGGGATTGCCGTCGGCCGGGGCGCCTTCATCGTGCGGACCAGGTTGAAGGCGAAGAGGATGATCGCGAGGACGACCGGGACTCCCATGAAGGAGCCGATCCGGTAGAAGAGCGGGTTCCACGCCGCCGGGTACTGGAGCAGGCGCATCGCGGCGCCGCCGAGCAGCAGCGCGTAAGTCACGTAGGCCAGCCGCGTCGACCAGAGCGGCTTGCCGGAGAAGACCGGGAGGATCCGCAGGCTCATCCCGACGATCAAGAGCGTCAGGAACCCCACGGTGAACAGGTGGCGGGCGGCGTCGGACCACCACAGGTTCATCGCGGGGATCGAGGTCGCCCGCGAGGCGATCACCGCGGCCAGCTCGAGGAGCGCCCAGAGGCCGAGGCTTCCGAACGCAAACCGGATCGCGGCGGTCGGCGCGCCCGGGGCCTTCATCACCGGCAGCGTGACGCGGCGCCACAGAAAGCCGTTCCCGGCGAGGTACACGATTGCGGAGAGCGCCGAGAGCGCCAGCCCCGCATCTCGCAGCGCAACCGAGGCGGACAGCGGCAGACCCGGCAGCGACGACGCGAGGAAGACCGGCACCGAGGCGGCCAGAAGCCACAGGGTGATCTCCGGCGTGCGCCTGGCGGCCGGACCGAGCCCGAGGAAGAGCGAGACGACGCGATTTCCGAACCCGTAGATCCACGCCAGCAGGAAGCCGTAGAGCGACGCGAAGTAGAAAGGCTCGGTCAGCGAAACGGGAAGCGCCGTCTCGGCGTGGCCCGCGAGCCAGATCCCCTGCGCGGCGTTGAAGAGCATCGCGACGCCGAAGAAGACCGTCCCGACCCGCACGAACCGCAGGATCGGATCGGACGGATCGTACTTGCCCGCCCGCACCCGGGCGAGGAGATCGAAAACGAACTGCGCGAAGAGAAAAACCGATGCGGCCTCGAGGAGCGACGAGAGAAGCGACATCAACCGGCCGGCCGGGTACAAGCCCAGCGGCTGCCCGGCGTTTCTCAGGATCACGCCCGAGAACATCAGCCAAAAGGCGGGCCGCGCGGAGGAGGGGCGCAACCCCCCGATCCCAAGGATACGCGGGAGGGCGTGGTAGGCGATTCCCATCAGGAAGAGAGCGGCGAACCCGAGGATCTGCGCGTGGCCGTGGATCTGCCGGTGGGAGATCGGCACCTCCGCGCCGGCGGCGATACGAAGCAGGTTGACCATCCCGGTCGTCGCGCCGAGCGTCAGGGTCAGGGCGAGAGAGCCGAGGATGAAGTGTGGCGAAAAGGGCGCGGCCGCCGAGGGTGCGGTCGCGGCCCGCGGAACGCTCGCCGCGTCGCGGACGGCCGCCTCGCGGACATCCCGGAGGAACTCTTCGAGGGGAAGCCGGTGGACCGTCGCGAACCACGCGAGCGGCTCCTCGGGCCCCTCCCCTCCCCCGCAGTCCCCCAGGCCGTACCGCTCGAGGACCGGGGCGGTCGAGGGGAACCGCCGGCGCACTTCGCGGACGGTCATTGTCGGTGGAACGAGGCTGTAGCTTTCGGCCACGGCGTGCGCCGACTCGAGGTCCTCGAGCACTTTCGCGAGTGGAGCTTTTTTCGCGGCGCAGGCTTGCTCGAGGGGGTGCTCGCCTCCGCAGCAGGTGTCGAGGCCATAAGCGGCCAGCACGGCACGGGCCGGCGCGGACCGTTCGAGAAGAACCTTGACCGGGAGCCTGGGATCGAAGAGAGAGCTCATGGCGGAAGCTTTGCCGCGCGGAGGCGGCGCCGCCATGATTCAGATCATGCGGCCGGAGCGTTCGACTTGCAGGCGGTGGTATTCGGAGAGGGCCCTCCGCACGATCCTCTGGAGGTTTCGGATTCGCCGGGCAGCGAGGACGCGCTCGCGCTCGGTCAACTGGCGCTGCCGCCGGTAGCGGACCTCGCGCCAGAGCAGGTCCACGGCACGCCTCCAGCGTGCGTAGAGCAGGTCGGCAGCCGGGTCGAGGACTTCCGCCATGCCGTCGCAATTTTCGCGCAAAACCGGCGTCCCGGGATCTGATTCAACTGCATCAGTTCCCGTTTTCCGGACCCGGCCTAAGCTTGCGCCGGACAAGGAGACTTCGATGACCTCTCGATCCCGTCAATTCGCCGTCGCCGCGTGGATTCTTGCGGTCCCGCTGTGCGCCGCCCTGGCCCTCGATCGCGCCGCCTCGAAGTCCCCCGCGCCGATCCGCTTCTTCGACGCCGCGTCGCAGTCGGCCGAATTCATCGGCTACAGCCGCTCGATCACGCTGACCCCGGAGCAGAAACAGGTCCGCGACAAGGCCCTTTCCGCGATGCCTGCCGCCTGCTGCGACAAGTTCTCCCAGGCAACTTGTTGCTGCCCCTGCAATCTCGCCAAGACCGTGTGGGGGCTCTCCAACTACCTGGTCGCCCGGCATAACGCCAGCGCCGCCCAGGTCGAGACCGCTGTCAAGGGGTGGTTGAAGTTCGTCAACCCGAGGGGATTCACCGGGAACATCTGCGATTCCCCCGGCGGCTGCGGCAATAGCTTCTCCAGCGACGGCTGCGGCGGGATGGACGAGAGGAACCTGCTCAACGCCCGGTAAGCCGAAAAACTGATTCAGCTGCATCATGGCGGAGCCTCCTCCGCGGCCGGTACAGTCGCATCAACTAGGAGGCTCCCATGAGCAACCTGTTCGTCGCTCTCGGCGTGCTGTTCGTCCTTTCCTTCGTCCCTCTCGGCTTTCTCTTCGTGCGCGGGTATTTGCGCTACCGGGGGGAGCGCCTGGTGACCTGTCCCCAGGACGGCCACCTCGCCAGGGTGAGGCTCGACGCGGCAAGGTCGGCTCTCAGCTCGCTGACCGACGCCGGCGAGTTTCCCGTGACCACCTGCGACCGTTGGCCGGAGAAGAAGGGCTGCACGCAGGGATGCGTGGAAGAGGGCGCTCCTCTTTCCCGGATCGTTCCGCAGACCTCCGCGGGACGCTAGGAAGCTCGCCATGAACGCCCCCGCGACGGTCTGGTCGCGGCTCGAAGCCATCGCCCGGCTTCGCGAAACGCTGCTTCGCTTCGCCGACGACGAACACTCGATGTGCCAGGTGGCGGCGGACCGCGGGATTTTCTGCCACGGGTTCCGCCGCTGGGATGCCCGCGAGTTCGACCGCCGGTGGAAGAACGCGATTGGACGGAGCACTCACCTGACTCGTCCCCAGATGGAGGAGTACGCCAACCTCTGGCAGCTGGCCGAGCAGCTGCGCCGTGGCGTGTCACTCGCGTGCGACACCCGGACCCGCGGCCCGGGGCCCTGTCGCGGCTGGGACGAGTTCTCCAACGCCGACCTCTCGCGGTTCTGCGCCGACCTCCTCGGGCGCAACGTCGTGGTAACCGAATAAGCCATGCGCCTCGACGAGTCAGCCGCGTCAAGATCCGAAAACTCCGCTTAAAGCGGCCTTAAGCCGGGCTCTTTGCCCTTTGATGCAAGTGCATCGAACGGCGCATCAGGGGTACCGTCACAGCGCGGAACTCGGTCCACTCAATAGGGCTCGAATTGAAAAGGAACCCGACCAAAGGTTTCGGCCCGGTTCTCCAACCAGCGTCGGCCGCTGATCGCAACCTGCGCGCTCGCGCGAAGGAGGCTCCATGAGTACGTTGAGGCGTGGAATCGCGCTGACGGTGACGGCCGGCTCGCTGCTCTTGACGAGCGGCACCCAGATCGCGACGCGCGTGGTGGGCCCGCGCGGGGGCGACGGCGCGTCGCCGGCTACGCTGTACACGAAGTCGGAGAAGGAGTCCTACCTGACGCAGGAACAGCTCGACTTCATCAAGCCGGGCTACCACATCAACATAAACGGCGTCACGATCGGGTCCGACCGCAAGCCGGTCGTGGACGTCAACATCTCCGACGACCTCGGCTCTCCTCTCGACCGAAACGGCGTCCAGACTCCGGGCTCCTGCTCGGCGAGCTTCGTGATCGCGTGGTACAGCGCGACGACCCGCGACTACACCTCCTACATCGTCAAGAGCGAGACGGGCGCCGCGGGCACCTTCACGCAGGCCGGGTCGGATTCGGGAGGCAAGTTCACGGACCTCGCCATCGGCCACTACACGTACACCTTCGGCAACGCCCTGCCGGCGAACTTCGACATGACCAGGACCCACACGGTCGGCATCTACGGCTCGCGCACGATGCCCGACTTCATCCCGATCCTCGCGGGCAAGACCTACAACGCGAACGCCGAGTTCGACTTCCGGCCCGACAAAGGGGCGATCACCGACGTCTGGGACCAGATCCGGGAGGCGGGCTCCTGCAACTCCTGCCACAGCCCGCTCGTCTTCCACGGCCGGAGGCAGGACGCGAAGCTCTGCGTTCTCTGCCATTCGCCCCAGACGACCGATGCGGATACCGGCAACTCCCTGGACTTCCGGGTCATGGTCCACAAGATCCACTACGGCTCGAGCCTGCCGAGCGTCGTCGCCGGCGGGAAGTACATGCTCTCCGAGGACGACTTCTCCACCGTCGTCCTTCCGCAGGACATCCGCAACTGCGCCAACTGCCACGCGGGACGCAACCCGGACCAGGCCCCGACCCAGGCGTTCACCTGGTACACGTATCCCTCCCGGGCCGCTTGCGGCTCCTGCCACGACGACATCAACTGGGTGACGGGCGCCAATCACCCCGCCGGCCCTGAGCCCGACGATACTCAATGCGCCAAGTGCCACACCCCGCAGGGAGACGCGGAGTGGGACGCGGGGATCAAGACCGCGCACACGGTCCCGTACCGCTCGAAGCAGATACCGGGCTTGAATGCCCAGATCGTGAGCGTCACCAACGTGGGCCCGGGCAAGAAGCCGACCGTCACGTTCAAGCTGACCAACGGCGACGGCACCGTCCTCGACCCGAAGAACTTCGGAAACAGCTCCAGCATCAACATGCTGCTCGGCGGGCCCACGACGGACTACGGAACGGGCCAGAATCCTCCGGCGCAGCCGATCCGGGAGAACGCGTCCGGCGCCACCTTCAACGGAAGCACGGCGACCTACACCTTCAACGGCGCCATCCCGTCCGGCG
>Ga0126379_10000329_pt1 | contig 25838 bp, 19 predicted proteins | sample PanSoiMetPlot_24_FD_92640 | JGI IMG/M metagenome (GOLD analysis project Ga0126379, IMG submission 92640) | Tropical forest soil microbial communities from Panama - MetaG Plot_24 | ecosystem: Environmental > Terrestrial > Soil > Tropical forest > Bulk soil | place: Panama | collected 2016-02-17
CCTGCCCGGTCGTACAGGGATATTTTGCCGCGCAAAGGTGGTGATTCGAGTGCTCCCAGCGTATCAATCGAGGCCTCCAAACGAGATCACCCGCCGCTCCAGAGGCACGCGAACCCTTAGCGCATGCCAAGAAAGGTAACATCGGTTCGAGCGTTACTCGACTAGCTCGCGCGGTTCAGGAACATCGCGGAGGAGGTCTTGGCCGGGTTCAGTTTCCCTTCAGCGCATACCCGATGTCAAAGGGCAGCTTCCCATCCACGCGGAGAACTTTCACCGAGCTATTGATGGAATATACGTCGATAATCCCCGCAGCTCCTGGCGTCGCCTCGACCGTGCGCAGCAAGTCTTCGTCATTGTCCACAATCTTCACCGTCAGGCGCGATTCATTCAACTTCGCGATCGTGGCCTTGATTTCGCTGGCTGTGGCGCCAAAGAGCTTTTGTGTCGCATAGCGCATTTCTGGAGACTCCGGATCTCTCATCACCAGAGTGAAGTTCTTCCCATCGGGCCACGTTTTCTGGGTGCCTTTGCAGAACTTCGTCAAATCCGTCAGGGGAACGTCCGTCACTTTACTCCTGGCGGAAACCACCACGGCCATATTCTTGATTCCCGCGAGCGCGGCGCAGACTGTCAGCGAGAAACAACACCAAATGGCCGCGATTCGTAATCCCTGGGTCCTTTGATTCGGGCTCATAGTCCACGCCTACCTTGGATGGTTTCCGGCAGTATGTTCACTCCACGCGCTTCTTGGCAAGCGCGCTTTCAAGACGTGTGTCCAACCTGTCGCTTCTCGAGCGACGCTCGTGTCCGGCCAGCCCCTCCCTTAATTCTTCCGAACACCTGCCCTACAGGTCAGTATCCACGCTAGCCCACGCCGCGCTACGTTCAGGGACTGGCCCGATCTGAGGTCAATTTCTGGACAGGGAGCGATTGCACATGGCTCGTTTCGCTGTGCGTTGGTTTCTGCTGATCTTTCCCACGCTTCTTGCCTCTGGCGCCCGGGCGCAAACACCTTCTCCCCGCGTGGAGCCAGCCTCTAGCCGCGAGGCTCACGCGTCGCCCGTCGCCCCCCTTTCCAAGGCGCTTTTTGGCAGCATTCCTGTTTCGATCAAATCGGAGGAAGCGCGCAAATCACTTGAACTTGCCTGGGACAAGTACGAAAACGCCATGTATGAGCCGTCGGCAAACCTGGCTCGTCAGGCAGCAAAGAAGGACCCGCAATCCGCTCTCAGCTACGCCATGGTTTCTTTTGCTGCAAGGCGCGGCATGCCGGATGCCTCCGCGCTCGCCAAGGCCAAATCTCTTCTTCCCCGCGCGACCCCCGATGAGCAACTCTTGGTTCGCTGGATGACGGCCATTCAGGATCACAACTTGCTTCCAGCCATCGCCAGCATGAATGATCTGCTGAAAAGATTTCCCCGTGACAAGCACGTCTTGTACGTGACCGGCGAATGGCTCTTCCTTCAGCAGGACGACGATCGCGCGCGAACCTTGCTCGAAACGGCTTTGCAAGTCGATCCCAATTTCCCCGCGGCTCTGAATCGCCTCGGCTACTTGTATCTCGATTCGAGCAATCCTGATCCTGCCCAGGCTGCCGCTTCCTTGAAGCGCTATGCAGAAGTGGAACCCTCTTCTCCCAATCCACAGGATTCCCTGGGCGAGGTGCTGCGGGAAGCCGGCGAAGATCAGAGTTCGCTTGATCACTACCACGCGGCTTTGCAGATCGATCCGTCTTATATCAGCTCGCGGTATGGACTCGGCAATACCCGCACGCTGATGGGCGATTTTGCCCGCGCGCGTGAGGAGTACGAAAGTGCCATCCCCATGGCGCAGAATCCTATGGACGAGCTCTACGTCAAGTATCTGAAGACCTTTGTATACTTCTGGGAAGGGAAACCCGCGGAAGGCCGCACGGCCTTTGCCGCTCTCGCGAAAGAAGCCGCCGGCAAAAAGGAACCAAACTCACAATTTCAAATCGGGCTGGCTCAGGCCATGCTCGCCTTGGATCCGCAGTCCGAACTCGATCAGCTGAAATCTCTTTCCGCTTTTCTGGCCAACCCGCTTGCGGGCATGAACGAATCCGACCGCGGCATTAACCGTGCGAGTGTTCTGCGCGAACGCGTGCGAGTTGCCGTGCTTCAGGGACAAGCCAAGGACGCCGAACGAGCCGTTTCTGGGCTCAAAGCGCTGGCCAAGGCTTCGCGGGACCAGCTCATCCAAAGTTACTTCGAGTCCGCCCGGGGCTTCTTATTGGCATTCAAAGGCGATTATGAAAATGCAGCCCAAGGACTTTCAGCCGACCAGCACTCACCCCTGGTGCTTCAACAATTGGCGGCCGTCCAGGAAAAGCTGGGCCACGCCGCGGATGCGCAGGCCGCGCGCACTTGTCTGAAATATCATCGCAGCTCGGAAGCCGAGTGGTTCCTGGCGATGCATAGCTCTCCGGCACAATCCAATTAGTTTGGCAGGCCTGCGGTCGTCTCTCCTTGCGGGGCGCAGCACCGCTGCGCCCTGTTGACCCTAGCACCCCTTTCACCTATCCCACTTTTTCATCGCCCGGTTGGCTTTATTTCTTTTTCACCAATCGCGTGAGCCATACCAGGATCACCGCTCCGACAAAAGCCACGACAATTCGTCCAATGAGCCCTCCCGCATGAAGGCCTAGTACTCCGAACAGCCATCCGCCCAGGATTCCGCCCAGGATTCCAAGAATGATGTCCACCAAAGCCCCGTAGCCGCCGCCTTTCATCACTTGCCCGGCCAGCCATCCGGCAATCAAGCCGACGATTACCGTGTAAAGAAGACCTTCCATGATTCCCTCCCTCTGGTGTGTAAGGAATGGACTCCTCGTTGCCCGTCTCTTTTAGACTGCGCCTTGCCGAATGTCAACCGGACGGAATACACTGAGCTTACGCAAAAATCTTGACGCAGGTCCCCGGAGAGAAAGGATGATTCACAGGGTTCCCCGCATTGCGTTTTCATTTCTCGCAATCGCTTTCCTCGCTGCCGCTTGCGCGAAGTTTCAACCTGACAAAGATCCAACGCCCGTTCCAGGCGCGTCCGTCCCCCATCCGACCATCGTCTTCATGAGCGACTTTGGCGTCGCCAACGACGCCGTGGCCATCTGCAAAGGGGTGATCCTCGGGATCGCCCCCGATGCGCGCATCATGGACATCACGCATCAGGTGACTCCCTATTCCATCGAGGAGGGGGCGCGCTTCCTGCAAGGGGTCACGCCTTACTATCCCGCGGGTACCGTCTTTCTTGTAGTAGTTGACCCCGGAGTTGGCACTTCGCGCAAAGCCATCGTCGTGAAATCCAAGAAAGGCCAATACTTTGTTCTTCCCGACAACGGTCTCATCACGCCGGTCATCGACCGCGATGGCCTCGAGTCCGCCCGCGAAATCACCAACACTGACTGGATGATCCAGTCGCCAATTTCTTCCACCTTCCACGGCCGCGACATTTTCTCGCCCGTGGCCGCGCACCTCGCCGCCGGCGGGGACTTCTTTCTTGTGGGCCCGGAGCTCTCCCAGCTCGTTCGCCTAAATCCAAAAGCCGCTATCATCACCAATCAGGGCATCGCTGGCGAGGTCGTCGGCCTAGACGACCCCTTTGGCTCGCTCATCACCGACATTCCCGGGGACAAATTCAAGGCGCTTGCCTACCGCCTCGGGGAGAAAGTTCCGCTTCTCATCGACAAGAAACCAGTCACTCTGCCTTACGCCAAGACCTTTATGGAAGTACCCGTCGGCGATGCGCTTGTTTATGTGGACTCCCGCGGCCACGTCGCTATCGCCGTTAATCAGGGCAACTATTCCAAGCAATTCGGCGTAACCCCACCGGCCTCCGTCTTTATCCCCCGCAAGGGCATTGCCATCGAGTCGAGCCCAACGACCCGGCGAAAATCGTCTTTGCCAGGCAAAACGTAGAATTAACCCTCAGGCAAAGGAGGGGAGGACCTGCCTTCGCGCTTGGTTTTGCGGCAAACGCGCTGGTAACGCTGGCGGTCCAAAGTTGCATTTTCTCCCCGGTCGCCCAACAATGAACCTGATGCAAACTCTTACGCGATGCCATTTTCTCTCTTCCAATTTCCATTTTCCGATCTCGAGGTTCTGCCATGCCTGAAGCCGTGATTGTTTCTTCCGTCCGTACCCCCGTAGGCCGCGCCTATAAAGGTTCGCTTCGCGCCACCCGTCCCGACGATCTCGCCGCGCTGGCCATCAAGGAAGCACTCGCTCGCGTCCCGGGGCTCGATGCCAAAGAGATTGACGACGTGATTCTCGGGTGCGCCATGCCCGAAGGCGAGCAAGGGATGAACGTCGCGCGCATTGCTGCGCTTCGCGCCGGCCTGCCTGTAGAAACTTCCGCGATGACCATCAACCGCTTCTGCTCTTCCGGCTTGCAGGCGATCGCGCTCGCTGCCGAGCGGATTCGCGGCGGCTCCGCGAATATCATTGTGGCCGGTGGCACCGAGTCCATGTCCATGGTGCCGATGGGCGGCAACAAGATTTCGCCGAATCCGTGGCTCGTGGACCATTATCCCGACGCGTACATCAACATGGGACTAGGCACGGAAAATATCGCGCGCAAATTCGGCATTACCCGCGAACAAGCTGACGAATTTTCTCTCAATTCGCACAAGAAGGCGCTCGCCGCCATGGCCGCCGGAAATTTCAAAGAGGAAACCATTCCCGTGGAAGTAAAAATCACTTCGCTTCCCAACGGCAATGGAGCTTTTTCCAAACCAAAAGCTCCCGTCAAGCCGGCGACGCAGGCTTTTGTATTCGCGACCGAGGAACTGCCTCGCGCTGATACGAATCTCGATGTTCTTGCCAAGTTGAAACCGGCTTTCCATGCCCAGGGAACCGTCACCGCCGGAAACAGCTCGCCGATGAGCGACGGCGCAGCGGCTAGTGTGGTTATGAGCGACGCGCGCGCGAAGTCGCTCGGCGTGAAGCCGCTCGCCCGCTTTGTCGCTTACGCCACCGCCGGCGTGTTGCCCGAAGAATTTGGCATCGGCCCGGTCGCCGCGATTCCCAAAGCACTGAAACTCACCGGACTTTCGCTGAACGACATTGCGGTCATCGAGCTCAACGAAGCATTCGCTGCTCAGTCGCTAGCCGTCATTCAGCAAGCTGGGCTCGATCCCGCGAAGGTCAATCCCAACGGCGGAGCCATCGCGCTCGGCCATCCGCTTGGCTGCACCGGGGCAAAACTTACTGCCAGCATCGTCCGCGAATTGCAGCGCCGCAACGCGCGTTATGGCATGGTGACCATGTGCATTGGCGGCGGCATGGGCGCCGCCGGCATCCTCGAACGCCTTTCGTGAAATCTGCATGCGCGGGCGTCAACCACCTGTCATTCCGAGCGTAGCGAGGAATTTCTCTTGCAGTTTTGACCGTGGCCAATGGATGAAAATCCTCCCAGCTTCGGCTTTGCTTCTTTTCGCATTCTCGCTCAAAGCCCAGACACAGGAGCCGGTTCCCCTCGCGCGGGGAAATACGCCCGGCGAGCCGCACCACCACCTGAAAATCGAAAATGAATATGTCCGCGTGTACGATGTGGAGGTGCCTCCCCACGAGAACACCCTGCTTCACCAGCACGACCACGACTACATTTACGTTTCGCTTGGCCGCTCAGAAGTTGTCAACGCCATCTTGAGCAAGCCCGAAATTCATCTTCGACTCCAGGACGGCGAAACGCACTTCACGCGCGGCGGCTTCGCGCACGTTGCCCGCAACGTCGCCGACACTCCCTTTCGCAACGTCACCATCGAACTGCTGAAGCCTCAAGGAGATGCTCATAATGAGTGCGGATTTGTAATTCTTGGTCAGGGAGCCGCCATTTGTGATCCACCACCTACACAGGACTGGACCAGCACGCAATTCGAGACCGAAAACGCTCGACTTGACCTTGTATCGCTCTTCCGGAGCGGGAAACACACGGAGACAGTCTCCCCTCTGGCATTTCTAGCCGTTGGGCTTGGCCGTGCTCCTGTCCAAGTGAACGCTAAAGGCAAATTGCCCAAAACGCTTGGCGAGGGCGAGATGGAGTGGTTCGATCCCGGATCGGATGTGCAGTTCTCCTGTGAAGGTTGCCGGATGGCCCAGTTTCTGAAGCTGACCTTCAAAGATTCGGCCCGGCGCTCGAAGCCCTGAGAGCATTTCGCGCGGCTAAAGGCCGAAGACGTAGAGGACGCGGTCGGCGGCGATGGCGATGCATTGGTGGCCGTCGATGGTGAAGGAAACCGGATTTGCGGTGATGGCACCGCCGGTCTGAAAGTCCCAAAGCGGTTTCCCGGTGTGAGCATCGAGCGCGTAGAAATTGCCTTCGTTGGAGCCGGAGAAAACCAGACCACCTGCGGTAGAGAGCACGCCTGCCCATGGTGGTGAGAGCAGCTGGAATTCCCAGCGCAACTCGCCGGACTCGGCTTGCAGCGCTTTGATCGCGCCCGAGGCATCATCGGGAGGTAATTCGTCTTCACCGCCGCCAGCGAAGAACGTGCCGACTTTGTACGGAGTTTCGCGCTTGAAATAGCGCGCGCCAATCTCACGCGTAGCGACATACACGAAACCGGTTTGCGGATCGTAGGACGGACTGAACCAAACTGTCGCGCCATTCAAATTGGGCCAAATGAGATTTCCTTCCTTTGAAGGTTCGTTATCGGCCGCGGGAATGGGACGGCCTTTGGCGTCGAGACCCTTGGCCCAGGTTTGCTTGGCGTAAGGCTTGCCCGCGATGAATTCGCCGGTGGCGCGGTCGAGCACGTAATAAAACGCATTGCGGTTCGCAACCGCGATGAGTTTGCGCTTGACGCCGCCGACTGGCGCATCAAAAAGCATGGGCACATGCGTGGCGTCCCAATCGTGGGTGTCGTGGGGCGAGAATTGGAAATACCAGCGCAGCTTGCCGGTATTTGCATCGAGAGCGACGAACGAGCAGGTATAAAGATTGTCGCCGGGGCGCATGTCGCCATTCCAGTCGGGACCGGGATTGCCGACGCCCCAATAGAGGAGCTTTAGTTCTGGATCGTACGCGCCGGTGACCCAGGTCGCGCCGCCGCCGGTTTTCCATGTCTCGCCGGACCAGGTTTCCTGGCCGGGTTCACCGGGCCCAGGAATCGTCCAGAAGCGCCAGGCCGGAGCGCCGGTTTTGGCGTCGTACGCGTCAATGAATCCGCGAATGCCGGCTTCGCCGCCGCTGACACCGACAACAACTTTGCCGTCGATGGCAAGCGGCGCCATCGTCATGCTGTAGCCCGTTTTGTAGTCGAGCACTTTGGAGGACCAGCGCTGTGCTCCACTTTTTAGGTCGAGCGCGACGAGGTAGCCATCGAGGGTGGCCACAAAAAGTTTGTCATCCAGAACCGCGGGGCCGCGATTGGTATGGCCAAAACCGATGGAGTGGTAATCCGATGGGATTGCGCGCCTCCAGCTCCAAAGAACGCGACCGCTGCGGCCATCCACAGCGGCGGCCACGTTGGGCCCGGTGACATAAAGAATGCCGTTGATGACGATCGGCGAAACTTCATTGTTCGAGTCCGGCCCCTGGAAAGCCCATTTGACTTTGAGCTGAGAAACATTTTGGGTGTTGATCTCCGTGAGCGGGGAGAAACGATGGCCTTGCAGATCGCGGGAATAGGTGAGCCAGTTGCCCGGCTCTTGGTCGGCGTTGGCGATGCGTTCGAAAGGCACTTGGGCGAAAGAAGCAGTGCAAAAAAGCAAAGAGAGCGCGAGAAGGATTGTGAGTCTTTGTTTCGTGGGCTTCATGGGTTGCCTCGCTGGGATGCCAGGAAATGGATGAGGTCATCGAATTCCGCGGCGGAAAGAGTAGAACCGTAAGAGGGCATGGGAGTCTCGCCACGAAGCTTTTTCAAATCCCGCAACTCGCTTTTGCGAAAACTGTGAAAGCGGCCTTGCTGGTCTTTGAGCTGAATTGAAAAAGTGTCTTCGTTGAGGCGAACGCCGCGAATCGTCTGGCCGGAGTTAGTGGTCGCTTCGACGAAGAGAAAATCTTCGGGGATGGTTTTGCCCGGATTCTGCAGGGTTTCTCGCAGGCGCGAGGAGCCGCGGCGCGCGCCCACCTCAGTGAGTTCGGGGCCGTAGCCGGAGCCTTCTCCAGCAAGAATGTGGCAGACGGAACAGCCGCTGCGTGCATAGACCGCCTTTCCACGCGCGGGATCGCCGGGAAGAACTTCCGGAGGAACCTTCCCCAGAGTACGCACGTAAGCGGCAACGCCGGCGATTTCTTCCGGGGCGAGGAACCAGGCCGGGGGCATTTCGGGCGCGATGCCGTTTTCAATGAGGGATTTGAGAGCTTCGTCATCGGCGGCACGAGCCAGTTTCGCGCGGCGAAGAGAAGGGCCCCGGCCGCCGCCGCCATCGATTCCATGGCAAAGAGCGCAGTGCCCCTCGAAGTTGCGTTTGCCTGCAGCAACATCGGGAGCGGCAGGAGGCGAGGATGGAGCGGGAGGAGATTGTTGCGGGGTGGCGCGGGAACCGGCAGACAGGATGAGGAAGAGAGCTGTTCCCGGGAACACACGCATTAGAGCCTCGATAGTGAGTTGCTTCCGGTAATGGGAGCGAATAGGAGGAGAGCCTAACCGTCGGGCCTCGGACTGTCAATCACCGCGGCGGCAACACCATCGCGGGCAGCAACTTTTTTGGCTTGACCGGTGTCTAAAGAAACTGGCAACATGGCGTAAGGCGACATGTCGTTGGAGGACATAATGGAAGTGAGCGAGCCGGTTCTGCTGATCCTTCTGAGCCTGGCCGGGCAACCGCGGCACGGCTACGCGATTTTGCAGGACACGGAGCGGATGAGCGACGGACGCGTGCGCCTGAGCACCGGCACATTGTACGGGGCGCTCGCCCGTTTGCTCGACGAGAAATGGATCGAGCGCGTCAAGGAACAGAACAGCTCGCGCGGGCGGCAAGCGTACCGGCTGACGGCGGCGGGTCGCCGGAATCTGCAAATGGAAGTGGCGCGGCTGAAGCAACTCACGCGTGTGGCCGCGCTGCGCGTGGCGCGGAAGGAGACGTAACCCATGCTCGCGCTGTACCGAGCATTGCTGCGCTTCTATCCCGCCGTTTACCGCCGCGAATTTGGCGACGAGATGATCGAGGTTCTTTCGGAAGTGCAGGTAGATATTCGCAAAAGGGATCCGGTGACGCGGATCTTTTTCGCCGGGCGGGAGACCGGCGGCTTGCTAAGCGGCGCTTTTCATGCACATCTCCGCAGCATTACCGGTTCCTACGACAACGGGATTTTTTCAGCAAGGAGGTTCGCGATGAAGTCGGAATTCCGGTTCCCAAAGGCCACCGTGGGGTTGATGATTGTGATTCTGGTGGCTGTGATGCTTGCGATTGAAAAGGCCAGGGCCATTTCGATGTCGATTCCTCACGCAAATCCCCCGGTGGGTCCCATTCAGTCGGTGCAAGCAACGATCGTGCAAACGTTCCTGGCGACGCTAATCTGGGCCATTACGGCAGGAGCGATCGGCTGGGGCATTTTGTATGCGTTGCGGCGCACCGGTGTTCAACAACTTTCGGAGATGAAGCCGTCATCGGGTCTGCGCTCCGGCAAGTGAGCGGTCCGCGGTGCTCTCGTCGGGCTATGGCAAATTAGAGACTGAGCCAGGATCTCTCCCGACCGGAGTCGGAACTTCGCCAACACCCGCTTGCCGCCTGACGCTCGGGTTGACAGCCGGCTAGACGGCTGCTGCGTTAGGCCTTGCTCTTCCACAGGGCCATGGTGTTGCCTTCGGGATCTTGCATCCACGCGAATGTGCCAGTGGGAATGTCCACGGGCGGAACGAGAGTCTTGGCGCCCAGCGCTTTCGCTTTCTCAAGGTAAGCGGCGACGTCATCCACGCTTACATAGAAAATCGTGTAATGCTGCGGTTCGTGGCCGAGCGCCGTGATGTGACCGGGGATGCCGCCCGCCTCCGCAGCGATCATCGCGGCGGGACCCATGGCTTCGATTTTCCAGTCAAAGAGTTTCTTGTAAAACTCCTGGGTTTTCGCTAGGTCTTTGCAACCGATTTCGAAATGCACAACCGGGTGTGGCATGGGTTGGTCTCCTGTGCGATGGTCTGACAGATTTGGGTCAGCAGAATTTTTGATTTCGTTAGACTTCGGCTGCGCCAGAGGTGAGAACGTCAGCGCGCCGGCGGTACCGGTTGTCACGGTTATAAAGGTTCGTCTCTGCATCGTCCCTCCCGAGAAACCGTCGGCGCAATGTACCACAGACTTCGCGAAAGTAAATCAATGGGAGTGCAAACGGCTGCTGAAATCCTCGGTGCTGAAATCCAGCCGAGATTCCTCGTCGCTTCGCTCCTCGGAATGACACTCAAGGTTGAAGTCCCGGCCTGGTCAGCGCTTGAGTAAGTGAGGGCTCGCGGCCGAATTGCACAGACTAAAGTCTGGGCTACGGGGCGGCGTAGCGGCGGAAGAAGGAATCTTTATGCCATTCCGGGCGCGCCGCGGCGCGGGCGGTTTCGAGGAGCAGGCGCCGCGTGAATTCCTCGTAGGCGGCGGCGGTTTTCAGATCGACGGGCTGATGCACATCGTCGGAAGGCGCGTGGTAGCGGTTGGTGAGCCAATCCTTGAAGATTTTTTGTTCGGGCGTGCCAAGTTCGAAGCCGACGTCCACTTTCACGGAAGGAACCCCTTTTTTGATGAAGCTGTACTGGTCGCTGCGGATAAAGCGGTTGCGCAACGGCTCGGGATCGGCGATGGGCTTGACGCCCATGGATTGCGCGATGGCAACAGCACGCGGGCCGAGGTCGGATTCGTCGATGCCTTGGATGGTCAGGATTTTCAATGGAACGATGGGAAGAAACATATCCATGTTGATGTCCGCCACGATGGATTTGATGGGGACCGTGGGATGCGCGGCGAAGTATTTCGACCCGAGAAGGCCTTTTTCTTCCGCGGTAACGAGTAGAAAAAGGATAGAGCGTTTCGTTTCCTCAGGATGGGCCTTCAAGTTTGCCGCTATATCCAGAACGGCGGCGCTGCCGGAACCGTCGTCCATCGCACCGTTATAAATTTTGTCGCCGTTGATGGGTGCGCCGATGCCCACGTGATCGATGTGCGCGGAGAGAACGACATATTCGTTTTTCAACCCGGGATCGGAGCCGGGAAGCTTGGCGACGAGGTTCGCAGATGCAACGGGAGTGCTTTCGATGGCAGCCTTGGCGCTGAGTGAAACGGAAAGCGGGAAATGCGGGAGCGGCTTGCGGTCTTTGCCGAGCGCGGCGATTTCGGCGAAGGTGTGGCCGGAGCCGGCAAACAGTTTTTCCGCGGAGGCCGGATTGAAAGCAACGCCGATTTGCTGGCCCGGGGTCTCCAGGAATTCGGGATCGGCGAGATCCATGGAAGGCTCATTGTGGTTCGCAGAAATGCGCGACCAGGGAATGTCCATGGAAGCGGGATTGAAAATGGTGATCGCGCCGATGACCCCGGCGGCGTGAAGAGACCTCCAGCGTTCACCCGCGGTTTGATAGTGCGCGGAAAGTGCGGTGGGAATGTCCTCAGGAGAGCCTGCGAGGTAGACTGCGATTTTGCCATTCAGATTGAGGCCCGCGAGCTCGTCGAGATTCTTTTCGGGGATTTTTAGACCGTAGCCGACGAAAACCAAGGGCGCTTCGAGATAGACGGCGTCACGAGTGGAGCGGGAACTGATGAACGCATCGTCGGTGAAAGAGAGAGGTTCGGCCTTGCCTTTGGAGACGAGCGCAAGAGAGGATTTCGATTCGTCGACCTGGAATTGCGTGAAGCGCACGGGTTGATAGAAGCCGTTGACGCCGGCGGGCTCGAGCCCGGCTTTCTGAAGTTGTTCGACGGCGTAGGCTTGCGCCTTGCGAAGCCCTTCGCTGCCGGTGTTGCGGCCTTCGAGCGAATCGTCAGCGAGAAATCTAACGTGCGCCCACCAGGAGTTGCCGTCGAAATGAGCGGCGGGAGAGTTTTGCTGCGCCTGCACCCGGACAGCAAAGACAAGCGAAAGCGCGAGCAAACAAGTTTTACGCATGAAATTCACCTCAGAGCGAATTCGGGATATGAGGATAGCAAGGATCGCGAGGCTGCGTCACGCCCACGCCATGGAAACGGAAGACTTAAGGCTGTTTACGGGGTGGCGAGGCGGGGGTAAAATTCAAGTAGATGTCTGCGTAATCGCGCAGTGAGATTCGATTGTTGCTTTGCGTGCTCCGACTCGCCTCTTGAGTAAAACGCAATCGCAGAGAGTTCCCGCAAGGAGAAACCATCATGACCACTGCAACCCTTACCAAGCCTGCAGCGAAAGGGGGAAGCTTTCTGCTTGAATCGCCGCAGCCCGCTGACATGTTTACGCCTGCGGATTTGACAGATGACCAGAAACTGATCGGGCAGACGGCGGAAGAATTTGTAGTGAAGGAAGTTTTGCCGCTGGTCAAGGACCTGGAAAACAAAAAGGCCGGCCTGATGCCGCAATTGGTAAAAAAGGGCGGCGAAGTGGGCTTGATGGGCGGCGGCGTACCGGAAGAGTTCGGCGGGGCGGGATTAGACAAGATTGCCACCACGGTGCTGACGGAAAAGCTTTCGATTTACGGCGGGTTCGCGGTGACCCACGGCGCGCATGCGGGCATCGGGACGTTGCCGATCGTGTACTTTGGAACGGAAGCGCAGAAGAAAAAGTATTTGCCGAAGCTGGCGACGGGCGAGTGGATTGGCGCGTACTGTCTGTCGGAACCGCAAGCGGGCTCGGACGCGCAAAATTCGCTGACTCGCGCGGAACTGAACGCCGAGGGGACACACTACATCCTGAACGGCCAGAAGATGTGGATCACCAATGGCGGATTTGCGGACGTGTACATTGTGTTCGCGAAAGTCGGCGGCGAAAAGTTCACGGCGTTCATCGTCGAGCGCACGTCCCCGGGATTCAAGCCAGGCAACGAAGAGCACAAGATGGGGATTCATGGGAGCTCGACGACACCGATTTTCCTGGAAAACTGCAAAGTGCCGAAGGAAAACGTGCTCCACGAAATCGGGCGGGGGCACATTGTGGCGTTCAATATCCTGAATGCGGGGCGGTTTACGTTGGGGGCCTCGTGCGTAGGGGGCTCGAAGCACGTGCTGGCGACGGCTTCGAAATACACGAAAGAACGCAAAGCCTTTGGCAAGCACATTGGCGACTTCGGGATGATGAAGGAAAAGCTGGCGGAGATGGCCATTCAGATTCTGGCGGTGGAGTCGATGGTGTACCGCTCGGCGGGAAATATTGAAGGCGCGATGACGGCGGCGGCCGGTTCGGGCGACAAAATCCAGGACACCATGAAGGTGCTCGAAGAGTATGCGATTGAGAGTTCGATCGCAAAAGTCTATGGGAGCGAGATGCTGGATTTTGTGGTGGACGAGGCGGTGCAGATTTTTGGCGGGTACGGTTTCCACGAAGAGTATCCGGTGTGTCGCGCGTACCGAGATTCGCGCATCAACCGGATTTTTGAAGGCACGAACGAAATCAACCGCATGCTGATTATCCAGATGCTGATGAAGCGCGCGATGGGTGGGCAGTTGGCGTTGCTTCCAGCAGCGATGAAACTGGCAGATGAGATTTTGGCAGGACCGTCGTTTGAAGAAACACCGGAGGGCGTGCTTGCCGACGAGGCGCGCGTGGTGGGGAATGCAAAGAAGATGTTCCTGCAGGCGGCCGGCGGCGCGGTGCAGAAATTCCGGGAAAAGCTCGCGGACGAACAGGAATTGATCGGGGCGCTCTCGAATATCGTGATGGAGATTTATGCGATGGAATCCACGCTGCTGCGGGCGCAGAAAGCGGCCGCAACGAAGGGCCAGGCGGCATCGCAAACGATGATTGATGCTGCGAGGATCTTCGTGAACGATGCGGCTGAACGCGTGGAGCACGAGGCGAAGCGCGCCATTGCCGCGGTGCACGAAGGCGATATGCTGACAACGCAGATGGCGGTGCTGAAGCGTTTTGCGAAGCGCGCGCCAGTGAACACCATCGCGCTGCGGCGGAGTGTGGCCGCGGCAGTGCAGTCGCAAGACCGCTACCCGTTCGAAGGGCGTTAACTCGTCAAAAGGCGGATAAGAAAAGATATAGACGGGCAAGCGCACCGGTGCGCGCCTAAACCGATTTATCACCCCGTATCGGCCAGGACACACCGGCCTGAAGCCTTACGCAAAGGCTCGCAGACACTTCCCTAAAATAAATCTAAGCAAGAGAATTCAGACGGAACGCGAAAGCACGAGCGGGAATGCCCCGAAAGCCCCTGATTTTTGCCGCTTGCATTGTCACGCTGCATCTTTTCGAAGCAGCGACGCTTGGAACTTCCACCACCGGATCCTCGCTTGCTAATCTCCTGCAGATTCTGGCTTGTGGATTTGCGGCGGTAATGGTCTTTGGAGCGGCGCGCCGCGGACGCGGACTGAGCCGGCCTTTCTGGCTGCTCGTCGGGATGGGCATCTCCACGTGGGGCCTGGCGAACCTTGGTTGGATGTACTACGAAGTGGTGCTGCACAGCGAACCCCCGCAGGCCTCCGTCGTGCGATTCCTGTTTGGCTTCGAAGACATGCTCATCGCCATGGCCCTGCTCTTGGACCAGGACAAGGATTCCCCACGAATTGATGCGGAAGCCCTCCTCGATTTCATTCAGGTCGGCATCGTCTTCTTTTTTATCTTCGTGGAATTTTATTTCCTGCCGGCCCGCCGGCTCGACGAGCAAGCGGCCTTCCTCCGGGAAATGCGTGTGGAAAACGTGGAGGATCTTCTTATCACCGGACTGGCGGGCTTCCGGGCACTGACGGCGCGGAAGCAACACATTCGAGAGCTGTATCGCGGCCTGACCGCGGTGCTGCTAACGGTGATGGCCCTTTCGGGCGCCGCACAGTACCTGCAGATTGTGAGGCCATCGCCGACCGGAACTCTGCGGGACTTACTGTGGACCTTGCCGTTCCTTTGCGCGGCGCTTTGGGCAGCGCAGTGGAAGCCAAGTGTTGCTGAAGGATCCGCTCCGCAGACGAGGCTTAAGACCGTCGGCGAATTGATGGTGACCAACGGCACGCTGGTGCTGGCGCCCTTGATCATTCTCTTCGAGGTATCGCAACTGCAGACGGAGTGGCGGTTGCTTCGCTTTTCTCTCCTGGGGGTTTCCATAGTTTGTTATGCGGCGCGTTTGGCGCTCAGCCAGTCCCGCGAGGCAAAAAGCGCGAACGAGGTCCAGACGCATGCGCTGGCCATGGAATCCGCGGCGGACGGCATCTCCATCGTTGGCGCGAAGGGCGAGCTTGTCTACGCCAACTCCGCAGTCGCGAAGATGATGGGATTCGCAGGTGCCTCGACAATTATCGGGAAAAGCTGGCGTGAAGTTTACGACGTGAAAGACACGGAGCTGATGGAAGATCACGTTCGTGACTCCCTGGAGAAAACAGGCAGGTGGTCGGAACAGGTGTCACTGAGCCGCCGGGATGGTAGGCGAATCCCCGTGGAGATGGCCATCACGGCGATGCCGCAAGGCGGAGTTGTGTGCGTGGCGCGGGACATCAGTGATCGGCTGAAAGCCGAACGGGCGCACTCGGAAACGGAAGCCAAATACAAGATGTTCATCGAGCAAGTGGCCGCGGTGAGCTACATCGCCGAAGTGGGCTTTCGCGGAAAATGGCACTACGTGAGTCCTCAGGTAGAGACCATTTTTGGCTACTCGCCGGAGGAGTGGCTGGCGGGTTCCGAGAATTGGACTCGCCTCGTCGTCGACGAAGACCATCCCCTCATTGAGGCGGCGGAAGAAAATTGCATGCGCGCTAGGCGTTTTCAAGCGGAGTACCGGCTCAGGAGGAAAGATGGCCGCGTCATCTGGGTGAGCGACAATGCGGTTTTCGTGCCGGGAAGCGAAAGCCATCCACTGATGGAAGGCATCATCGTTGATATTACAGAAAGGCGGGTGCTGGAAGATCAGCTGCAGCAGGCGCGGCGAATGGAAGCCGTGGGCCGGCTCGCGGGAGGAGTGGCCCACGATTTCAACAACCTGCTGACGATTATCAAAGGTTATGTGGAACTAGCCCTGAACCGCATTGGAGGGCAGCCGGAACTGCGAGGAAATATCCAGCAGATCGCGGACGCGGCAGAGCGCGCCGTCACGCTGGTGAGGCAACTCCTGGCGTTCAGCCGCAAGCAGGTTTTAAAGCCCAAGATTCTGGACTTGAACGGCATCGTCTTGAACATGGACAAGATGGTGCGGCGCTTGATGAACGAAAACATTGAAATGAGAACGAGCGTCGAGAAAAATCTGGGCGCAGTGAAAGCCGACCCTGGTCAGATCGAACAAGTCATTCTGAACTTGATCGTGAACGCGCGCGATGCCATGCCGGACGGAGGTAAGCTTTGGATTGAAACCAGGAACGTCGAGCTGGAATCGGGCATTGCGAATGACCAGGCGTCGATCAAGGCAGGGCCGTACGCGATGCTCAGCGTCAGAGATACCGGCGTGGGAATTAGCGCGGAGACACTTCCCCATATCTTCGAGCCTTTTTACACGACGAAGGAAAGCGGTCGCGGCACCGGGCTGGGACTTTCGACGGTATACGGCATCGTCAAGCAGAGCGGCGGGCACGTCTCGGTCAACAGCGAACTGCGGAAAGGCACGACGTTCCAAGTGTATCTGCCTCGTGTGGAAGAGTTGGCGCAACCGCGGAAGGCGGAATGGGCGGAACCGGCAACGGGCGGGGGTGATGAAACCATCCTGCTGGTCGAGGACGAGCCGGCAGTGCGGGAACTGGCGCGCGCGGTTCTTTCCGAGCAGGGCTACACGGTCATCGAGGCGCAAAACTCCGAAGAGGCGGTGCGGCTCGCTGGAAGGCACAGGTCGGAAATCCATTTGCTATTGACCGATGTGGTGATGCCGGGAATGAGCGGCCGCGACCTGGCCAAACACTTGACGGCACTTCACCCGTATCTTCGAGTGCTGTACATGTCGGGATACACGCACAACGTGATCGCAGAAAACGGCACGCTCGAAGAAGGTCTATCTTTCCTGCAGAAACCCTTTACTCCCCAGGCGCTGACCCAAAGAGTGCGGGAAACGCTGAACCGGCCGGTGGTCGCGGATTGATTGCTTGGTGAGCGCTATCAAGGCTTGACTGGGGTTTCGGACGCTGCGTTCACACCTTTGGGCTTGGCGATCGTCGAGAGCGTTTCCACGTTGAATCGCTTGTAGTCCGAATAGCGCGTCATGAAGCTCACCTTGAAGCCTTTCAGCAACAGAACTCGTGCGCCAAGATGGCCCTCGATGTAGGTCGGCAACCAGACTTCATTGTTAATGAAGGCTTGTTCAAAGACAAAGCTGGTTCCTTTTTGCAGATTCGCCAGCAATCCTCCGCCAATCTTCACGTCGCCGACAAAATAGGCTTCCAGGCGGGCCACATCATGGGCTTTCTCATCGATCCACACCACGCCAGCAAGCTTCTGAACAACTTTTTCCGCAAGCTTGTGCGGTTGGAACTCTGGATTGGGCTCGAAATCGAAAACCAGGACGTCTTGGCCGCGGAAACGCTCGCGGCGCGGGTTCACGAATTGGCACGCTCGTAAAAAGACCTCGATGCCCGGCTCATCTTTGTCGTCGCCCTTGCCTTCTTCCTTGGTCTTTTCCTCTTTGGCTTCTTTCTTTGCCTGGCGCTTTTGGTGTTCTTCGATGCGCTTCCGGACCTTCTCGTTCTCTTTTTCTTGCTCTTTCTCGTCGAGAGGCTTGCCGTCCTTCTTCACCAGCGTGCTGATTTCATCGCCGTCGAGATAGAAAAACGTGGATTCGCGCGCCTCGTGCTTCTTTACTTTTCCGTTGCCGTCGTACTCGGTTTCTTCTTCCGTTTCGGTCCCGGCGTAGTTTTCCTTGATCTTGTCGATGGCTTTCTGGTTGTCGTCAATTTCTTTGAAGAGTGTCTTGAGGTCGGGCAGTTTGATTTGGGACTTGATCGGAAAATCGAAGACCCGCTCGCCGATCGTGCCGTTGACGATGGCGCGCGTCACCGCGATGTCATATTTCGCGCCGGCGCGGTGAAGTTCGATTTTGCTGGGAACCTTGACGCCCTCCACGGTCCGGTAGTCGTCGTACAGAATCTCTTCTTCCAGGCCGCCAACGGTTGCGGCTTCTTTCAAGATGAGGTGGGTCTGAGGATCGAAGAACACCCGCCGTTTCATGGCGGTGGGGCTGGTTACTTCAAGCTCCAGGGCATCTTTACCGCGAACTTGCGCGTTGCCCACAAACGCGAGGGCCATTTTTTCCTTCTTCGGGTTTACCAGGCGGGAGTTGTAATACTGGGCGGCCGCTTCCAATTGCATTCCGTCGGGACCGACTAGCGTGCCGAGTTCCCCCGATGCATCACGGTGCCACGCGGATTTGCCGTTGTAAGCTTCGATCAGATTTTGGTCCCCCACCACCAGTTCCATGTAGTAGCGATTGGGCAGTTTGGTGTCCAGCGTGTACGTGCCGGACTTTCCATCGTCGGTAGTGAAAGCACCTTCTAGCGAGAGAGTGCGAATTTTAGAAAGTGCGCGGCTGCCGCCTGCTGCCTTGACGTATTGGTCTATGATTTTGGCGGGTTCCTGCGCGCAGGCCAAGCGCACGAAACCGACCAGAAACAGGAAGGATGCGAAACGGAGAAGGCGGCGCATGACCCTCACCCATAGAAACGCGGAGCCTCCGGAAAAGTTTCGTTAAATTTCAAGCGAACGCATGCAACCGTCGTTAACCGGAGAGACGTTTTCACCTTCTTACTGAGCTTTCGGGCGATTCAGATACTTCTCATACAGGCGATGGTGTTTGTTTTCGAGCGACGTGAGCTGTCCCCGGATGAACAAGTACTTCACGTCGGTGGTCAATTCCAGCGGGTCGCCGTTGGTGACAATGACGTTGGCAATTTTGCCCTGCTCGAGTGTGCCGATCTGGCCTCCGAGTCCAAAAATCTGCGCTGGATTGATAGTGACAGCACGCAGCGCCTGGTCGTAAGGCAAACCGTGAGCGACGGCGTTTGCGGCGTTTTGTCCGAGACGGCGCGCAAAGGAGTTATCGAAACTGGCGATGGCGAACTGCACTCCGGCCGCCGCAAGTTCCGCGGGCTGCGAAAGCTCGCGATCGTACGGATCGTCTTCTTCTTCAGGAAGCGAGAGCATGGGGCGCAGAATGACCGCGATATCCTTCGAGCGGAGAAGATCCTTCACTTTGTAGGCCTCTCCGCCTCCGGCGAGGATCATTTTCAACTTTTGCTTGTCGCAGAACTCCACGGCGTTGCGAATATCGCGCGCACGATCGGCAAACACCAGGACCGGCAATTCGCCGCGAACGACAGGAGCCAAAGCTTCCAGCTTCAAGTCGCGGTCGTACTTCGAGACCGAGCCCTTCTCCATCGCCTGAGCATAATGGCGGGCACGGGCAATCCAGTCCGTCAGTTCGTTGATCTGCCTCTCGTATTCCTGCTTGGCTTCGGTGTAGGGTTTTTCCTTGCGCGAGAAGGTGGAGAAGTCAAACGTCACGGTTTGAATTTCCGGGAAATTGAGCACCATGGCGGCGCTCTTTTTGATCAGTAGTTCGTCGATAGTCCAACCAGCGAGATGAATCGCGGAAGCTTGGCCGCCCAGTATTCCTCGACCGCCGCCAGAGTCAAAGCCGCCGCTGGCCGGAACTGCCAGAACTTCGGTGATCCCGGAAGCGCGCGTCACGGGAATGTGCTCGCTCGAAGGAGACACTGCGGTGGCGGCAACGACGTCCGGGTTGTAACTCCCGGTCTCCGTGGAATCCACAGTCGCATTGGCGGCGCTGATTTCGCTCAGGCCCATCTGGGTAATGGCATCAAACAGGCCGGGATAAACCTGCAAACCTTTGGCGTCAATCACCTGAGCGCCTGCGGGAACTTCCACGCTGGAGCCGACCGCGGCAATCTTGCCGTCGCGGATGACCAGCGTGCCGTCTTCGATCGGTGAGCCTGCGAGAGTGAATATTTTTGCGTGCGTGATGACGTAGGAGGAACGCTGCGACTCGGTTTGAGAGTGCGCCGGCGACACGCCAAGGAGGCCAAGGAAGCAAAGGAGGTTGATGATGAGGCAATGGAGACGGCGAAAGCTGGGAATGGGCCTCACCGTGCACCGCCTTCGGAGGCCGCAGTTGCCGTTGCGGTGGGAGTGGTCGCGGGCGGTTTGGAGTTTTCCTCTGGCTTCTTCTCGGGGGACTTCTTTTCTTCTGGCTTCTTCTCGGCTTTCTTCAGTTTTTCAGTGAGCGCCTTCTTCTCTTTCTCAATTTCGGCGCGGTTGGCAATGTCTTTCTCGCGGTCAAAATAGACGCGGCCGTCGATGAGAGCTTTTTGCACCACCGCATAGGCACTGAGCGGGTCGTGGTTGTAAATGGCTAGGTCCGCATCCTTGCCGACGTCGATCGTGCCGACGCGTTTGTCGATTCCAAGCTGGATGGCAGGATTCAAGGTGACCAGTTTCAGCGCTTCGTCGTGCGAGAGGCCGCCATACTTCATGCTCTTGGCGGCTTCCTGATTGAGGTGCGTGGCCTCCGCGGCGCTGTCGGAATTGATAGAGACGATGACTCCGCGGCGGGTCATCAGGGCGGCGTTGTAAGGAATGGCGTCATAGGCTTCGACTTTGTAAGCCCACCAATCCGAAAAGGTGGAAGCGCCAACGCCCGCGGCCGCAAGTTCGTCGGCCACTTTGTAGCCCTCGAGAACGTGCTGAAAGGTGCGGACCTTGAAGCCGAACTCCTTGGCTACACGGAGGAGCATGAGGATTTCGTCCTCGCGGTAACAATGCGAGTGCACGTAACGCTTGCCTTCGAGCACTTCGACGAGCGGCTCGAGTTTCAGGTCGCGGCGCGGCGCAATGAGATTTTTTTCGCCGGCGGCTACGCGCTTGTTGTATTCATCCCAGGCTTTCTTGTAATCGCGCGCCTCGCTGAAGGCGCCGCGAATGGTCACCTCGACGCCCATGCGTGTGGCCGGATAGCGCCTGGGCTGTCCGGGAATGCTGAAATTCGAACGCTTGGGATTTTCGCCAAGAGCGAACTTGATGCCGGGCAGCGCTCCTTCAAACGGAAGCTTCGAGGCGGGCTGACCCCAGCGCAGCTTGATAACCAGTGTCTGCCCACCAATGGAGTTCGCGGAGCCGTGAAGAATGTTCGCGGAGGTAACGCCGCCGGCGAGATCGCGGTAGATGTCCATGTCGTCGGGATTGAGAACCTCTTCCATCGTCACCATAGAAGAAACGGACACGCTGCCCTCGTTGATGCTTTCCGCAGCGATGTGCGAATGGCAATCAATAATTCCCGGGATAACGAATTGTCCCGAAGCGTCAATGACTTGCGCTCCGCCGGGGGCCTTGATGGATTGGCCCACTTCGGCGATTCTGCCGTCCCTTATGAGAATGGAGCCGTGCTCGATGGTGCCGTGAGAAACGGTCATCACCGTAGCGTTTTGAATGAGGATGACCGAGGGAGCGTCGGGCGGAGTTGCGGCAGTAGCTGAATTTGCGAAGCAAAAGAGGCAAGGCAGGCAAAGGAGGTAAAGGAATGTAGAACGCGTGCTTCGTGCTTCGAGCATCTCTGCAATCCTCATTGCGCACCTCCTTGGACCGTCGTGTCTGCGGAAGCATTTCCAGGTTTTACGCCGGTGAAATCGAGCGACATGCCCATCACGGCGATAGAGCCTTTCAATGACGTGCCATCGAAAGTGCCTGTAAACGTGACGTCCGTGGCGCCCTGGTCGAGCACAATATTGATGGTGAAGCTGAATTTGTCACCGCTGAGATAGCCGCTAATGATGTTCGCGGTGCCACGGTGGCTGGTCAACGAGCCGGTAATCGTGCCGTCTTTGTCCATGGTGAGGTCGGCGGTGGATTCCTCGGCGCCCTCCGGCGTGTTGTAGGAAAGCTTCCACTTTCCGGTGATGTCGCCTTTAGGCGGATCCTTGGGCTTCTCGGGCTCGTGCACTTCAAACCGGCGGCCATCCACAAAGACCATTTTGATTTTCGTCTTTTCCTCGAAAAGATCGCCATCCGTAACCACAAGATTCGCAATTTTGCCGTTTTCGATGGAGCCGAGGCGGTCAGCCACCCCAAAAATTTCCGCGGGGGAGAGAGTAAAGGCACGTAACGCGGCGTCTGACGCAAGTCCCGCGTCTATCGATTTTTTCGCCGCCTTGAGGATGTCTTTGGGAGCGCTGATGCCTCCCGAATAAAACGCGAACTTCACGCCAGCCTTGGTAAAAGCCTCCGGAGTGGAAGGAGCGCGATCGCGAAACCGCAGTGTGCGAAGCGATGGCTTGGCCTCAGGGTCGGCGTCTTTTTCCCCTTCGGGCCATTTCAAGTCGACAAGCACCGGAACCTTCTTGGCCGCTATTTCGGGAGCGACTTCGTAGCCCATCTGTCCGCCATAAATCCCGCCGCTGACTTGCCAGCGCTCGATTAGTTCGAGTGCGCGGCGCAGCTGCACGCGATTGTTCGCAGGAACGAGAACCAAAGCGTGGTCCTCGAGAGCTTCGGCGAGAGCCGCTTCCGTGCGGTCATAGCGCGGACGCGCCACGCCGCGGGGATTTTTCTCATACATCGCTTGCGCCTTCACGCTCCAATCCGTGTCCAGCCAAACTTGGTGAATGTAGGAAAGGATGCCAAGGAGAGAGTCCGGAAAGCCGCCGCCAAATCCGCCTGACGCCTGGAACGAAAGGGGAATGGCCACGGGCGTTTTCACCACGAGATCCCCGGCCCGTTCTCCCGCAAGGCTCAAAACCGCGGCCTGCCCAGGGAAGAAACCGCCCTTGGGCGCGCAAATCACCGTGGTGAAACCGCCACTGCGCCAGGTCTCAACGCGCTTGTCGCTGAGACTTACTTCCTCCGCGCCGCTGCGCCAGGGCGTCGAAGCGGGGCGATCCTGGGGGCCGCGCGCCTGTTCCTGTGCTCCTCGACGTGGCCCGCCGCCTTCTCCACTCGCCGGGGGCGCAGCGGGGATGCCGACATCCGAGAAGGCATCCACAAGTCCGGGGTAAACGTGCAAACCCTTGCCGTCAGTCACCCAGGCCTCCGGTGGGATGGCGGCATCTTTGCCGATCGCCGTAATGACGCCGCGAGAAATCACCACGGTCGCGCCTTCGATCGGCGGTCCGGAGACGGGGAAGACCTTTGCGCCGCGTATGGCGAAGAATTGCGGCTCACCGCCCTGCGCATGAGCCGCGGGCGGGTGGAAAACAAGAATCAAAAGGGCGGCAAAGCACAGCATGGACGCACACCTGCAGAGCAGTTTCAATCGCATGCGAATCCCCCAGCTACAAGACTTTGAAGGACACCAATACCGACCTCATGAGTAGACGCATGAGGCTATTGCGAAGTTTCCGCAGAGTCAAGTTGTAGGGGTGAACTCGCGGTTAGGGCTTTTTCTTTTTGAACAGGCCGGAAATGGCGTCCATTGCGCTGCTGGGATTTGGCTGTTGCTGTTGGGAGGCACCACTCGCAAGGCCGCCAGCACAGCCGAGTTGTGATTTCAACATGCTCGAAGCAATCCCGCCGACGTCCGGGACGAACTTAGGATCGGCAGTTGTGCCGGCAATGAGAAAAGGTATGGTGGTGGTTTTGCAGCCGCCTCCTGAGAATTTCCCCAGGAGTCCGGCGGTTGCAGTGACCGGGCTTGCTGCTGTGCCGGCGATGCTGGAGGTCGCAAGGGTTGCAGCCATTTTGAAATCAAGATTGTTTTTCGAGTCGATCGTGCCAGAACCAATCAGGTTTCCTACAGCTGGCAGGACGGCTTGAAAATCGTCAGCACGCAAACCATCCGGTGCCATGCGAACGTTAGAAGTAATCTTCTGAATGTCTAGATCCTTACCGGTCTTCACACCAGCAAGCGACGCAATCGCGGACATCTTTGAACCGAGATCAAATCCGGCGAGTTTTCCATTGAACAGCCCGACGCTTCCGGTAGTGACCAGCTTATTGGTCGGACCAGTGATCGTGAGATCAGCGTCGAGAGTGCCAGCCGCCAGGGAAGCGCCTTTCGGCAGGTGGATGCCCAAAGCCGGGAGGAATGCTTCCAGGTCCTTTGCGGGCATGTCCTTCGCGTTCAACTTGATGTTGACAGCGGTGGCGTCGCCCGCCGCTTCATAAGTGCCGCCGAGATGGGCGGCGGCGCTGCCAATTTTCAAAACGGAAGGGCTCAACACTCCCGTGTTTTTACGAAGGTTGTATTTGGTGCCGAAGTTGACAGTGACCGGAACTCCTGCCGGCGAGCCGCCTGCAAGGAGAAGCGCTTTCGAAAGCTTGACATGGCCCTTGGTTTCCGCTTCGCCGCGTTGCGAGTCGAGTGTGCTGTCCAAATCAACAATCCCGCCGAGACCCGCGGAGGAATCAAGAAAACCCGTCGAAGCCAGATTCAGGGAACTGATCGCAAGCTTGGCGTCGAGTGGGGTCAGCGCAGTGTCTTCCTGATCAACGGGACCGGCCGTGCCGTCGAGCTTGAACTTTCCGCCGTCGGGAAGGTCCGCCGTTACCGTGACGGGAAACCTCGAAACCATGGAAACGTTAGACGCGGTGATGTTGAGATTGTTGTAGGTGCTGCGCCTCTGCGAATTCGTTGCGCCTACGGTGATCTTGCCATTTTTCAGCTCGAGTTTCGCGATGGAAAGCTCGGGCGCGGCGGTCTTTTGCGCCGGAGGCTGCTTGGCTTGCGCCTTGGCCACCGGTCCGCCAAGCGAAGAGAAGTTCCACACTCCGGGATTGTGCAGGAGCGTGACCTGCGGCGTGTCGATGGTCACACCAGTAATGTTCAGTGTCTTCGAAAAAATCAATGGCATAAGCTCCACGCCGACTTTGAGGGATTTTGCGGTAAGAAAAGGCGAAGAACTGAATTTGGGATCGTCGCCGATCGAAAGATTTTCTGCCGAAAGCGAGCCGCCGAGAAGCGAGAGCCTCAAGTCACCAAGCTGAACCTTGCGTCCCAGGGCCGCGGACGCTTTTTCTTCGATGGTGGGGCGGAACTGATTGACGGGAATCAGGAATGGAGCAATGAGGATCAAAACAACCAAGACACCGACAACTATAAGCACGACGCGGAGCTTGCTGCCCATACGGACCTCCTGTGCGGAAGGGTTCGCGGTAGATTGGACGGAGAATCGCATGATAGCACAATCGGCTCTGAACCTTCAGCGAAACGGCCTGCAAAGGCCTGCAAACGGGCGTGCACGCAGCCTCACCGCTCATTGCCGACAAGACGCATTACAAGGAGGCGTGGGCTGGCTCAGACGGATTGGGCAGCAGTTTCTAATAGCAGCCATAGCTTATGGGGACTCAAGAGGGGTAAATAGGGGTCGCGAAGGCTGTTTCCGTGCGGTTTTGGGTATAGGTGGGTATAACGGTTTTGGGAAAAACAAGGGCCTTTTCTGATCCGTTCTGAAAATTCTCGACTCTCTATGAGTCTATTGCCACTTACAAGGTAGCCGAAGCAGTTCTCCGGCGGTCAGATAGTGGTGGACCCTGCAGGAAACATCAATGTTGTCAGCCTTGGCGGCACCTCCCCGAATTTCGATGTCTTCTTCAGCCGCTCGACGGACGGGGGCACAACCTTTTCCGTTCCTCAGAACCTTTCAAACGACGGCCAGGCCGGCCAACCGCAGATGGTCGTGGAACGACCAGTCCCATCTCTCTCGTTGTCGATGCTGGCGGGAGCATCTACCTCGCGTGGGAAGGTCCGCACTCTGGCAATCAGGCGATCTTCTTCAGTCAATCGAAAGACGGGGGCGCTACGTTTTCCACACCTGTCCGTGCGTCACCCGTAACTGTGCTCTTTTCGGCGCTAGAAATGGCTGTGGATTCGA
>Ga0126379_10000330_pt1 | contig 25801 bp, 19 predicted proteins | sample PanSoiMetPlot_24_FD_92640 | JGI IMG/M metagenome (GOLD analysis project Ga0126379, IMG submission 92640) | Tropical forest soil microbial communities from Panama - MetaG Plot_24 | ecosystem: Environmental > Terrestrial > Soil > Tropical forest > Bulk soil | place: Panama | collected 2016-02-17
AGAACCAGCCGAACTCGCCCGACAGATGGATGGTTTTCGTATCGGCAGGCAGCGAGTGAACAAGTCCGCTCAGTCCCCCGACGCGGATGAGCGACATCACCACGAGAACTAAGCAGAACGGCATCAAAATCGAGGCCTGGAGAAAGTCTGTTACAACGACCGCCCACAGTCCGCCCAGGACGCAATAGAACACGATGAGTGCGCCGGCCCCGATGATCGTCCAGGTCACCGGGAATCCACAGGCGGCAGAAACAAAAAGACTCAGTCCAAATAACGTGCTGGCACTTGTGAACAACTGAAAGAAGATGGTGCTCCAGGAGAAAACCTGGTGCGTGGCCAAGTTAAAGCGACCCGAGAGATACTCCATCACGGTCGTGATCCGGGTTCGCCGCCAGCGCTCGGCGAAAACAAAGTAGCCGAGAAGAAAACTCAAGGCGTTCCCGAGGTACAGCCCGATCGCCGCGATGCCGGAACGATAAGCGACTCCCGCCGCACCCGTAAACGTCCACGCGCTGAAGCCGGACATGAAGCAACTGAGTCCCGCAACCAACCACGGAATGCGACTGCCGCCGCGGAAGTATTCAGCCGCGCCTCGATTGAACCGCAACACGTAGAACCCCACACGCACCATCAGCAGTGCATAGAGAGCAATCACGAGATAGTCGACGGGGTTTGCCGTGGCCATCGGGAACCTGCTGCTTCCTTATACTTTGTTTTCGACCGGAATTGAAGCAAATAAACAACAAAAGAAAGCAAACGAAGTCTCGCCGGTGCTATACTCGGTCCCTGCATGGCTCGACCTCGCCTTCTGATCAGCGCTCCCCAGGAATTGTTCGAATCCTTCTTCTCAGACGGGGAGCGTCAGCGGCTGGATCGAATGTTTGTGTGGGAGCGGGTGGGCGGCCGTAAGATTACCGCGAAATTTCGGCGGCGCATGGGTTCTGCAGAGGCAATCGTCACCAGCTGGGATAGTCCTTCTTTTGATGACAATCTCGAAATGCTTGCTCCCCGGCTGCGCATCATCGCCCATTGCGGCGGCGAAGTGAAATCCCGCTTCGCCCGGCGGCTTTTCGAACGGCTAACCATCACCAATGCCCCGGAACCGATGGCTCGAGCGACGGCGGAACTGGGAGCCGCTTTTCTTCTCTATTGCGCTCGCAATGTGGATTTTTACCGCTCTGAGCTTAGAAAACCATCGAGCCGCATTTACGATCAGGTGCATGTTGCTGGCACGTCGGAATCCCTGGTCGGCAAGACCGTAGCCATGATCGGATTTGGAAGGATTGGACGCGCACTCGTCGATCTCATGCGCGGCTTTGATCTCAAATGGCTGGCGCATGATCCGTATGCTGATCCAGCCCTTGCGCGGAAATATCCCGTGCGGTTTCTGTCTCTCAATGAACTCTTGGCGAAGGCTCACTGTCTCGTCCTGACAGCTGCGTTGACCGAGCAGACCCGGGGAATCCTCGGGAAAGAACGCCTGGCAAAGCTTCCGGATGGCGCGGCCATCATCAACATTGCCCGCGGAGGCCTGATCGACCTGCAAGCACTCCGGCAAGAGGTAAGACGCGGCCGACTGCGTTGCGCGATCGATGTGACCGATCCGCTGGAGCCACTTCCCGTGAACGACCCCTTGCGCAAAATGCCGGGTGCGATTGTTACACCTCACATTGCCGGCAGCGGCTCCCATGTGCGGCAAGAGATCGCGCGGGTTGTGCTCGACGATCTCGAGAAGTTCTTCCATGGCAAGCGTGTCGAAAATCGAGTCACGGTTACGATGCTCGACAGGATGACCTAGGAATGAAAATGTCTTTCTCGACCTTGGCGTGTCCCGACTGGACGATGCCGCAGATCATAAAGATTGCGGTCGATGCCGGTTATGACGGCATAGAGTTGCGATTTGTGGAGGGAGAAGACTCACTTTGGACGTTAGCTGCATTCTCGGGAGCCCAGATGGCGGCAACAAAGAGTGCGTTATCTGACAATGGGCTGAGCATCTCGTGCGTGGATACGAGCTGCCGCTTTCATTCTCCGGACGTAAAGGACCGGGATGGCTGGATAGAAGAAGGGCAGCGCATGTCAGACATGGCGGCGGAACTCGGGGCCCCTGCAATCCGTGTTTTCGGTGATAGGATCCAGCCCGGCGCCGGCCAGGCGTCGACGAGAGGCTGGATCGCAGAGTCCATTTATAGGCTCGCGGAAACTACGTCGCAGAAGAATATCGAGGTTTGGCTTGAAACGCATGGCGATTTCTGCGCCGCAGGTCAGACCGCAGCGATCTTGTCGGAATCTGGTTCGCAGCATGTCGGAGTTGTGTGGGACCCGGTGAACAGCTTTATCTCGACGGATGAGAAGCCGACAGAAGGAGCCCAGCAGCTGGGAACGGCGATTCGTCACGTCCACGTCAAGGATCTTCAGCGCACCGGGGATGGATTCCGATACGTTCCATCTGGAGATGGAGACTTCCCGCTGGAGGATATGAGAAACGCATTACGAAAATTGCACTATGACCGCTTCGTCTCATTCGAGTGGGAAAAGAAATGGCATCCTGAACTTGCTGATGCGGCTGTAGCCTTGCCGCACTTTGCCAACTGGTTTCGGAAGAACTACGCCGATGAGTGAAAGCAAAGCAGTTTTGCGACCCTTAAGCACAGAGGATATTCCGGCAGCTTTTCAGCTCTCAGCGCAGGCAGGCTGGAACCAGACGGAAGAAGACTGGCGTACCTTGCTCGATCTTGCTCCCGAGACCTGTTTCGGAATTGAAATCAGAGGAGAATTGGCAACAACGACCACACTTATCTGTTATGGGCGGACCCTGGGCTGGATCGGCATGGTACTGACCAAATCAGATTTCAAGAGACGGGGGCTTGCGCGGAAGTTGTTGCAGCATACATTGAACGTGGCCGACAAGATGGGAATCGAAACACTCAAACTTGATGCGACGGACCAGGGACAACCTTTGTACGTACAATATGGCTTTCGCGGCGAACATGCCATTGAACGCTGGTCCAGGTCCGGCGGAGAAACCGGGCGGTTTTCTTCCGTTCCGGGGTCACCGGTCTGGTGCGAGCACGATATCAAATATTTCGGAGCGGACCGCCTGCCATTGCTCGAACGGCTGGCACAAGGGAATTCTGTGTTGCTGGAGCACCGCGCCTACTTGTTCGCAAGGCCCGGCCGTGTTTGCGCTTACGTCGGTCCCTGTGTCAGTGATAATCCCAAGGATGCGCGGAACCTGATCTCGCTTTGCTCAGAAAAAACCGGCGGCAGTTGGTGCTGGGATCTGTTTCCGGACAATCGCAACGCGGTTGCCATCGCCCGCGACCTCGGATTCACGCCCCAGCGGCATCTGCTGCGGATGGCTCGCGGCAAGGAACTCGTCCAGGATATCGACGCGACCTATGCGATCGCAGGATTTGAACTTGGCTGACATGTCTGTCCGAACGGAAGCTGAATTGGAAGAGAGGCTCTCGCGGCCTGACGAGAAGACGGCCGAGGCAATGGCCGCGCTCGAGGGCGATCTGCTCATCCTGGGCGCCGGTGGCAAGATGGGGCCAAGCCTCGCACGATTAGCGCGACGCGCGTGCGACCGAGCGGGCCTCCGAAAGCAAATCATCGCAGTCGCCCGATTTACTAATGCCAAATTGCCAGCCGAACTTACGAACGACGGGATAGAAACGATCTCGTGCGACCTGCTTGACCGGGAAGCTTTGGCTCGGCTTCCCGATATTCCCAACGTCATCTTCATGGCCGCGAGGAAATTTGGGACTTCCGGCGAAGCGCATATGACCTGGGCCATGAACACGTACTTGCCGGGTCTGGTCGCCGACCGCTATCGAGCTTCTCGGATCGTCGCGTTCTCTACCGGGAATGTGTACCCGCTACGTTCCATCTCACAAGGCGGCGCGACTGAGACGACGGTTGTCGATCCTGTCGGCGAGTACGCACAGTCTGCGTTGGGGCGCGAGCGGATGTTCGAATATGGGTCCTCACGCTGGGGGACCCGTTGCCTTCTCCTCCGCCTGAATTATGCCGTCGAAATGCGCTACGGAGTGCTCGTGGACGTTGGACTCGCGGTATTCGAACGGCGTCCGATTCACTTGACTATGCCCTGCGTGAATGTTATCTGGCAGGGTGATGCCAACTCCTGGTGCCTGCGATCGTTTGCCCACTGCCAGGCGCCGCCGATGATCCTGAACATCACCGGAACTGAAACGCTCTCCGTGCGCGAACTTGCGCTCGAGTTTGGCAGACATTTCGGGGTGGAACCAACATTTGCTCCCGGCTCGGAGGGCACGAGCGCATTGCTCAACGATGCGGCGCAGGCTCGCGCCTTGTTTGGCGAACCAACAGTCGGGATCGGCGAACTGATCGGCTGGATTGCAGATTGGATTCGCGACGGCGGAGTTCTACTGAATAAGCCTACGCACTTTCAGACACGGGACGGAAGATTCTGATGCGATTGTGCGAACGATTGCGCTCGGGTCTCGTGATTCCCGCGCATCCTCTCGCCCTGAACTCGAATCGCAAGCTGGACGAGCGACGACAACGTGCCCTGACGCGCTACTATTTGGCCGCGGGTGCGGGTGGTATCGCCGTCGGAGTTCATACCACCCAATTCACGATCCGGAAATGTGGATTGCTGAAGCCTGTGTTGTCGATTGCTGCCGAGGAAAGCCGCGCCGATCGTGACCTCGTGAAAATCGCCGGCGTATGCGGTCAACCCAAGCAAGCGCTGGCCGAGGCGGAGCTTGCCGCTGGACTGGGCTATGATGCCGCCCTGCTGAGTCTTGCCGACCTTAAAGATAAGAGCACTCCGCAACTTCTGGATCACGCCCGCAGTGTCGCCTCCGTAGTTCCAGTAATTGGCTTCTATCTGCAACCGGCGGTTGGAGGCAGACTTCTACCCTATGAATTCTGGCGCGAGTTTGCCGGCATCGAAAACGTAGTTGCCGTGAAGATTGCGCCCTTCAACCGCTATCAGACGATCGACGTGGTGCGCGCCATCGCCGACTCCGGGCGCTCCAGCGAGATTGCTCTTTACACCGGGAATGATGACCACATCCTGCTCGACCTTCTCACCGAGTTTGATTTTGGCTCCGGTCCAATTCGGTTTGCTGGCGGATTGCTCGGGCATTGGGCCGTTTGGACGAAGATGGCAGTGGCACACCTGGCTCTTGCCAGGGAACATCGGGACTTCATCCCAAGGGAGTTGTTGACTCTCGCTCATCAGGTCACAGACGCCAATGCCGCACTGTTCGATCCTGCGCATGATTTCCGCGGCTGCATTCCGGGCATTCACGAAGTTTTGCGCCGCCAGGGCCTTCTGGAGGGACGCTGGTGTCTTGATCCTGACGAAGATCTTTCTGCCGGGCAGAGCGCAGAAATCGATCGCGTACGCCGACTTTATCCGCACCTGCAAGATGATGATTTCGTAAAGGAGCATATAGATGAATGGCTTCGCTAAGTCTGTTTTGTGCTGGTTCCTGATCAGTTTTACTTTTCCCTTGCGGAGCTTGGCAGCAGACTCGGTCATCATTGAACATGGCGTTGCGGTGAAGATGCGCGACGGCACCATCCTTCGTGCCGATATTTTTCGTCCCAATGCACCGGGAAAGTTTCCCATTCTGCTAACACGCACGCCGTACGACATGCGCCATGATCTTGATTTCAGTCTTAAGGGCGTGTCTCGCGGCTACGTTGTCATCAATCAGGATGTCCGTGGGCGCTACACTTCCGACGGGGAATGGTATCCGTTTATTCACGAATCGGATGATGGCTATGACACGGTTGAGTGGGCGGCCTCTCTTCCCTACTCTGACGGCCGGGTCGGCATGTATGGCGGTTCGTATGTCGGTGCGACACAGATGTTGGCGGCGATTGCGCATCCGCCACACCTCGCCGGAATCTGCCCTGTCGTAACTGCAAGCAATTATCACGACGGATGGACGTACCAGGGCGGCGCCTTCGAGCAGTGGTTCAACGAATCTTGGACTTCCGGGTTGGCGCAAGACACTCTGAACCGTAGCGTCAGCCAGCAGACGAATGCGCTGCACGGCATCTCGAAACTGCCGCTCAGCGAATATCCACTGTTTCCGTTACCCCAATCCTCTTCGGATAACGAACTCCTTCGCTCTCTGGCGCCATACTTTCTCGACTGGCTGGCGCATCCCAGCTATGACGATTATTGGAAACGCCTTGCGATTGAAGAACACTACCCGGATATTCGTGTTCCTTCGCTCACCGTCGCCGCATGGTACGACATTTTTCTGGGGGGATCGCTGCGCAACTACATTGGACTTAAGGAACATGCCGCAGAAGAAAACGCCCGCCAGGGCCAGCGCCTGCTGGTAACGATCGGTGGTCATGCGGGATCGAGCCAGAAAATCGGGGATCTCGATTTTGGTCCCGCAGCTCCCTTCGACGAGGACGCCATCACGCTGGATTGGTACGACCATCTCTTCAAAAATCTGGCCAACCAATTCGCCGGCCCAAAACGCGTGAAGATTTTTGTGATGGGCTCCAACCAGTGGCGTGATGAAGACGACTGGCCGCTCGCCCGCGCACGGGACACGAGATATTTTCTGCACTCTGCCGGCAAGGCAAACACGGCAACTGGGGATGGTTTTCTCTCGACCACCCCCCCGCAATCCGAAAACGCCGACAAACTCACCTACGACCCGGCCAATCCTGCACCAACAGTCGGCGGCCCGTTATGCTGCGACTCCACCCGCCTTCAACCGGGCCCACGAGATCAGAAGGAAGTGGAGGTGCGGCAAGATGTGCTTGTCTATTCCACTCCCGCTCTGGCCGACGACCTGGAAGTCACGGGGCCTGTGCACGTGGAACTATTCGCGAATTCCTCAACGAGGGATACTGACTTCACGGCAAAACTGGTAGATGTTAGCCCCGATGGCTCTGCCGACAATGTGACTGAAGGGATCATTCGCGGCCGTTATCGCAACTCGCAACAAACACCAGACCCGATAAAGCCGGGCGAGACGTACAGGTTCACAATTGACCTTTGGTCGACCTCGAACCTGTTTCGTCGAGGACATCGATTACGGCTTGAAATCAGCAGCAGCAACTTTCCACGCTTTGACAGGAATACGAATACGGGCGACGACCTGGCTCATGCCACCCGCCTCGTTTCGGCAGTGAACACAATCCGCCACGATAAGGAGTACCCTTCGGCCCTGATCCTGCCGATTGTGCCGAAACCTTGAACTGCCGTCGTATTGAGTCAGCGATCTGACGGGAGGGCGCATGTCGCACGCTAAGTCAAAACGTATCTTGCTCGCTCCGGCACCGCGCCTGATCGCTGACATCTTCGACTCGGCTGATCTGGACGAACTGCATGCGCTCGGCAAGGTAGTCATTGTCGAACCGGGCCCCGTCACCGAAGAGATATTTGATAAGTGTGCGGCCAATACCGAGATCATCATCGGCCAGGTCGATCTTCCCGAGTCACGACTCCGGAAAGCCGTGTCTTTGAAAGCAATTTTCAACGTGGAAGGAAATTTTCTTCCAAACGTCGACTACAGTTATTGCTTTCGCAACGGCATCCGCGTTCTGAACATCAGTCCCGTATTCGCTGAGCCCGTAGCAGAGGCAGCGCTAGGAATGGCTATTGACTTAGCTCGTGGTATCACACTCTCTGATCGCCATTTCCGGCAAGGAACGGAGCGATACGGGTTAGCAGCGAACCGGGACGCGCTCTCGTTATTCCGCCAAGAAGTAGGCTTTGTCGGGATGGGCGATCTCGGCCGGGCCATTCTGCCTTTGCTGCGCCCGTTCAACTGTCACATGCGCGCCTATGATCCCTGGTTGCCCGATGAATACATTCGAACGCTGGGTTGCGAGCCATCTGCTGTGGAAGAACTCTTTCGTCGGTCTCGCGTGATCTTCATCGTTGCAGGAATGACATCGCAAAACCAGGGCTTTATCGGTCCGCATCAATTCTCATGGATGCAACCGGGCGCCGCACTCATCCTGTTGAGCCGCGCCGCGATCGTCGATTTCGATGCGATGATCGATTTCGCCCATAGAAGACGTATCCGTGTCGCAACCGACGTTTTCCCGCAGGAACCGTTGCCCGCAACTCATCCCGCCCGGCAGGCAGAAAACATATTGCTCAGTGCACATCAGGCAGGTGCGTTAGACGCAGCCATCCGACAGATCGGAAAGATGGTCGTGGCCGACGCGAAATTGATCAGCAGAGGTCTACCCGCGGTGCTCTGCAAATCTGCTCAAGCGGAAACCGTAGAACTCCTACGCAGCAAGCCCGTTGTTAAGACATAGATCGCTCCCTTCAACGCCCTGCTGCCCAACCATTCCCAAAAGCGGCGCACTCCAAGATCAACAAGTACCAACCCAGAAGCTTTGTTTTACTGTCCTTTTTAAATTTTCACCACCTGAAGATTCAGGTAGTCTCGCTTTTTGTTTGTTTTTTCCTCTATTAGCTTTCGTATCCTTTCCAATGTGTGATTTAATGCGTCGATCTGGGAATTTCGACTGCGGAGGCTAGGGGAATGCGACAAGCTTGGGTAGCCCGTCTGTTTTGCTGTGTGATGTGTGTGGTGAGTTCCGCGCAGGTTGATACGGGAGTCATAACGGGTAGCGTGCGTGATAGCCAAGGTGCCGGCGTGGCGTCGGCCTCAATCACGTTTGTAGAGATCGATACGAACGTGATCCCAAAGACACAGTCCGATGAGACGGGGGAACTATGCATCGCCCCCGCTGCGTCCTGGCAACTACAGCGTCATCGCCGGGGCCCCGGGCTTCAAGACGCAAACGCGCAGCGAGATTCCGCTCAAAGTGCAGGACCGCCTGCGCCTGGATTTCGACATGACCGTGGGTGCGGTTTCAGAAATTGCCGAGGTCACGGCTGAAACGCCGACGATCCAGACTGACACATCTTCACTGGGGCAAGTCGTAATGGGCACGCAGATCACGGAACCGCCGCTGAATGGACGCGATTATATCCAGCTTGCGACGTTGAGTACGGGAGTGGTCCGCACCAGTTCAGGGACCAACGGCAACTCGGGCGGCAGCAGTACCGGCGGACAGAACAGTTTTGTAGCGAATGGCACTCGCGGGACTTTGAACAGTTTCATTCTGGATCGAATTGACAATAATTCCAACGACAACGGCGGCGTCGTGCTGCGCACGAATGTCGACGCGATTCAGGAATTTAAACTTCAGACCAATAGCTATTCCGCAAAATTTGGGCGAAGCGGCGGAGCCGTGGTCAATGCCGTCATCAAATCGGGGCTGAATTCTTATCACGGCTCCGTATTCGAGTTTTTCCGATGCGCCAGATACAGTTTGGTTTGAAGTATCGGTTCTGACATTTATTTCGATGTCGAACCGAGAGGCGAGCACAATTGATGCTGAGGATTGGCAAAAGTCTGCAGAAACTTCTCTTCTTCTTTGTTTTAGTTTTGGTATGCGCGTCGCCTTGCACGGCACAGAATACGGTCGTGCGTCCTACGGAAATCGACGATGTGCTGATCAATCCGGGTATGGGAATCGAAACATTCAACCGATTCTCCGGGCAGGCCTTGAATGACGGCGTCACTTGGTCGGAGGTTGGGCCGGAGGCCGCGCTCCCCGATGCACCTGCTGGTGACGTGGATTTCCCCGGATCTAGCGTCGCTTACTTGCGCTGGTTCTGGTTTCAGTTAGAGCCGGAACCGGGACATTATCGATGGGAAATTATCGACTCAGCGCTGGCCGAAGCCCGGCGTCATGGGCAAACGCTTGGCGTTCGCCTAATGCCATATGACAATCACCATCCCCTGCCGGAGTGGTATCGCAAGTCCGGCGCAGGGCGGGCGAACAAACCGGAGGATAAAGACGGGGACATCTGGTCTCCCGATTCCGCCGATCCAATTTATATCAGGACATGGAGCGCGATCATTACCGAGTTCGGTAAGCGATACGATGGGCATCCGGACCTCAACCATGTCGATATCTCGACACTCGGCTACTGGGGTGAGGGCTGGGGGCCCTATCTGCCGGAATGGGCCGTACAGCAGCAGTTGATCGATCTCTATATTCATGCCTTTCCGCGCACGCCGTTGCTGATGAATTTCGACGAGTTGCACGCTCTTGTCTATGGCACGCAACATGGGGCGGGCTGGCGACTTGACTGTTGGGGCGATATGGGGCGTCCGGGTAAGAATTTCGCGCACATGTTGGATTTGTATCCGCAGCAGATCGCTCGGGGAAAGCTTCAGGATGTCTGGCAAACGGCTCCGGTAGCGCTCGAAACATGCGGAGTTCCTGAATCATGGAAGCGCTGGAATTTTTCTTTGAAGCCGATTCTGGATCAAGCGCTGCGGTGGCACGCTTCAACGATTAACGTGAAGTCGAGTCATATCCCGCCGGAATGGAAAGCTGCTTTCGAAGAATTTCAGAAAAAGATTGGGTACCGATTTGTTTTGAAGAAATTGGAGTATCCCTCGAAAGTGAATCGTGGTGCGATGATTCCCGTCAATATGTGGTGGTTTAATGCAGGGATTGCGCCAGTGTATCGCAATTACGTGCTGGCCCTCGAAATCGGCGACGTTGTTGTGCCGCTTGACGCCGATGTCCGGCAATGGCTGCCGGGGGATTCAGTCTATGAGAACACTGTGGCAGTCCCTCACGAACTGACTCCGGGGCGACATCGTGTGCGGATGGCGCTGCTTGATCCGCGCACAAGGAAACCGGCGATTCGGCTAGCGATTGCCGAGCGACAGGCGGACGGATGGTACGACATGGGCGATATTACAGTGGAGTAAGCGGCAGCGGGGAAATTTTGACGTGACGGCTGTATTTTCGTTGCAGCGCCCACAGACTGGATTCGATGCAACTGAAGTCGAGGTTGCCTCCTTTTGGCCAGCGGAAACCGTCAACATCCAGCAGGCGAACTGCCCGTGCGGCTGGCCTGATGACGCCAGTCAAGAAACTCACCGTCAACGTCCGAACTCACATCGAGAATCCGTGATCAAGCATGGCACCCAGCCCACAACCCATCAATTCCGCTGATTCGGTCACGCGACTGAAGAACGTGCTTCGTGGAAACCGGCAGTCAGGAAAGGGCGGTACTTATGCCGTCTGCTCCGGTCACCCAGCCGTGATTCAAGCTGCCATTCAGCAATCATTGGCCGATCAATCGCTATTGCACGTTGAGTCCACTTCAAGCCAAGTAAACCAGTTTGGCGGATACACGAACTTGACCCCCAGACAGTTCGCGCACTGGATCTACTCCTCTGGGACGAGAGCCGGCCTACCTGCAGAACACATTTTGCTCGGGGGCGATCATCTTGGACCATTCCCGTGGCGGAACGAAGCTTCCTCGGTGGCATTGGAGAAAGCCTGTAACTTGGTTCGAGACTGTGTGGGCGCCGGTTACCAAAAGATCCATCTCGATGCCAGTATGGCGTGCGCTGATGATCCCGCGTCTGCACTTCCGGAGCAGACCATTGCCGCGCGAGCCGCTCTCTTGTGTGAGGTGGCAGAAAACGCCCATCGCGAAATGCCGTCCGGTTCCCCGGAACCGGTTTATGTCATTGGCACCGAAGTACCCACGCCCGGTGGAGAGCCGCACGATGCAAGCGAGCTGGCACTCACAAAAACCGAAGATGTTCATCGAAGCATGGACATTTTCCATTCCGCCTTCGCATCGCGCGGCCTGCACTCAGCATGGGATCGGGTTATCGCGCTCGTCGTACAGCCCGGAGTTGATTTCGCGGCAAATTCGATTATTGAGTACGATCGCCTGAAAGCACGTTCCTTGTCCGAGGCGCTCTCTGCTCACCCTCATATTGTTTTTGAAGCGCATTCCACGGATTACCAATCTCCAAAGTCATTGGCCGAAATGGTCGAGGATCATTTTTCGATTTTGAAAGTAGGTCCATGGCTCACTTTCGTCTTTCGCGAAGCGGTGTTGGCACTGAGCGCCATAGAGCGCGAACTGCTCGGAAAAGCGCACCGTATCTCACAAGTTCGCGATGCTCTGGAAGCTGCGATGTTAAGCGACCCTTCTCATTGGAAGTCTTATTATCACGGCGACGAGGGCGCCGTGCGCCGCGACCGGATCTTCGGTTTCAGCGATCGCTGCCGATACTATTGGAACCAGTCCGCCGTCCAGGAAGAGCTGGCACGCTTGCTGACAAATCTGGCCGGGCGTCCGACTCCATTAAGTCTGGTCAGTCAATTTTTGCCACTGGAGTATGAAGCAATCCGCGCTGGAGTACTGCAAACCGCTCCCGAGCAATTGATTCAGTATCACATCCGACGAGTTCTCCAAATCTACGCAGCCGCTTGCGGATGGACAGCCTCTCGCTAGTAAAAGACGCCTCTGCTTGCTGCTCGGATGGAGGGTAGCTGGCTAGGCACGATCGGTAGCGGCGACCGTGCAGAATCAGTTAGGCATCGGACATTCAGTGCGTTGCCAGGCGAGTGCGGCGCGCTTCATTGCTGTTTTCGATTTGACAAATCACGTGATCGAAGAGCCAGACCCTTGACCACCGAGGTGAACTCGGACCCGCCAACAATACGCTCTCGTCCGAAGCGATTCTCAAAAATGTGGCGCACGGCGGGCACGAAAGAACTACCTCCTGTAAGGAATACTCTGTCGACCTCCAAGGTTTTTACACCGCTGCTTTCCAGCATCTGGTCAACGCATGATGAGATGGCGTGAAGCTCGTCTGAAATCCATTCCTCGAACTGTGCGCGAGTAACAGTTTGCGAGACGTGAATTCCCGGCACACGAAAGGAGAAGATGGCTTCGTGTTTGGTCGAGAGTTCATATTTGGCCTGTTGCACCGCTCTGTGCAGCTGAAATCCCAGATCCTCTGTCACGAGCATGATGAACAAATCGATCTTGTCAGGTTCGACGGCACGCGCCCGCAAGGAACGCAGGGATTCCATGTTTTCGTTCGATTTGAGAAAAGACAGATGATGCCAATGCTCGAGTTTTGCAAATGGCCAGTTTGGTACGGTTCCATTCTTGCCGACAAGCCGCCATTGTGAGCCACGTCCCAGCAGAGGAGCGACCAGATGACGCACTAGCTTGGCATCAAAACTGTCGCCGGCGATTCCTACGCCAGCGCTTGCCAAGACCCTCTTGTCGGAATTTGTCATCCGGCGCGCGTCTGGTCCGACCCGGACTAATGTGAAATCCGTGGTGCCGCCACCGAAATCGGCCACGAGAAGCAGCTCATCCTTGCTCAGATCTGCTTCGTATGCATAAGCCGCTGCGACGGGCTCGAATTCGAAGTGTACGTCTGTAATGCCGGCCATCGCGAGGGCTTCGGATAGTCGTTTGGTCGCATACGCATCATCCGCTTGAGTAGCAGCACCGACAAATCGCACAGGGCGGCCAACGACCGCTTTGGTTCCGATAGGAATTCCGGATTTACTGGCTGCCGTCTTCAACGAACGGAGCAGATAACCTACCAACTCTTCGAACCGGTAGCTCTTTCCGAACAAGCTTGTGGATTTTAGCGAAGAAGTCGCCAAGTATGATTTGATCGATTGGATCAGACGGCCGCCCTCCTCCGCACGCAAGTAGTGTTCGATCGCATCGGGACCGGCATAGGCGGACAGCTCTCGACGCATACTCTTTTGGGGGGAAGCAAAAAACAGAATTGACCGAAACGACTCAGATTCGGTGTTGTCAGACGGATAGCGTGCTGTTGTGACATGGCCGAATTCGTCGGCGATGGCAACAGCGCTGTTCGTCGTGCCAAAATCGATGCCGATCATCAATTTGAACTCCTTCTACAAAAAATTAGATTTCCGGCTCTCGCACTTGGATCTACAGTGCCGCACACGGGCGTCTTATCGGTCACAAATTTTGCTAATGCCCGCAATCAGTTCATCCCGCTGCCCCCGCAACGCGCTTATGATTGTAAGAGACCATCGATATATGTATTTGATGAGTACGGACGCACAGAATCACTGGGAAGAGATTCAGAAGCAGAACTAGCGCATAAGGTCCGAGGTCGCATGCCCGCTTGACCCGTAACCGACTTCGCAGCAGGCGACGCCGGCCGGCAGAAAAAAAGGGGCGTTGGTTGCCATGGGTCGCTACGGTGGAGGTGACCCTTATGACTGGCTGAAACTCAGGCCGCGTAATTCGAGGAGTGTTCTGTCGCCATCTCTAGTATATTCAGCGGAATCCGAACGCGGCAGGACTCGCCTGTTTTCCGCTCGACTGCATCCACAAGCACCACAAGTTCACTAATCACAACAGGGTCACCCACCAATTCAAACTGAGATCCATCGAGCCGGGTCTGGCTCAGCCGTGAAAAGCCCAACTGTCTGAGTCTTTCGCAGAGACGAACCTCGGTTGCCGTCATATATAAGGACCATCGCTTTAGGAATTGGGTTCAGTTTGTAGAGGGGGTTGCGGTGCTACTAACTCGACAGAAGCATTTAGCCCTTCCGATATGACACCGGGCTTCGACTTCAATCACGCTTGAAGCCGCAAATGTTGCTCAAATGACTGTGATCACAACTGTAGCAGAACTTGTTTGCCTGCCTTAGCCAAAGTCGTAGATCGCCTTCGTTTGCAGTCCTGGTCAGAGCTATGACGACGAGCCGTACTGGATGAGAGTATTAACCGATACCATCGTCTAATAGACTCCGGTTCAGGGCTTCTGGCTTAATCATCGCTGTCTGTCAGGTCAGGATTCCGTCTCGTTTGTCCGGGAGCAACGCGATGCAGATCAATTGGAAGATGCCACACAAACGTTATCTTCTGGGCGGGGGCGCGTTTTTCTTCCTGATATTGGGATTGATCGTTGGGGCCGTTCATCCATACAAACATGCGTCGGGATCGCAACCAGCCACTCTACCGGATGTTGAGGTGCTGCAGGTCCAGCAGCAAGATATACCAATTTATGGGGAATTCATCGGAACCCTCGATGGACTGGTCAACGCCGACGTTAGGGCACAGGTAACGGGATACCTGTTGAAGCAGGGATATCAAGAGGGTAGGTTCGTCAAACAAGGCCAGCTCCTGTTTCAGATTGATCCACGTCCTTTTCAGGCAGCACTGGACCAGGCCCAGGGGCAGTTGGCACAGGCGAGGGCAACGCTGGCCAACGCCCAGGCGGTGCAACGCCGAACAGAACTCGATGTGGAACGCTATACACCCCTCGTGAAGGAGCAGGCAGCCAGCCAGCAAGATCTCGACAACGCCGTCCAAAACAACCTCGCCGCCCTGGCAACGATCGAAACGGGAAAAGCGCAAATCAAGACCTACGAGGCTTCCGTCGAAACGGCGAAGATCAACCTCGAATTCACTCGTTTGGTTGCGCCGATCGATGGCGTTGCCGGCCAAGCGCAGCTCCAGGTGGGCGCTTTGGTTAGTCCAGGCAGCGGTGTGGTTACATCCGTTTCTACGGTGGATCCGATCAAAGCTTATTTCACCGTCAGTGAGGCTCAATATCTTGAATGGCGAAAACGTTTCCCGACCGAGACCAGTCGGTGGGAGGCTGATAAGAAATTGCGGCTTCAGCTTATTCTTGCGGATGGTTCAACTTACCCGCACGAGGGGACTTTCTATTTTTCCGACCGACAGATAAATGAGACCACGGGCGCTATTCGGCTCGCCGGGCTTTTTCCCAATCCCAACAACATTCTAAAGCCGGGCGGTTACGCCAAAGTTCGTGCAGTGATTCGGACAGAAGAGCGAGCCCTGCTGGTTCCTCAGCGGGCCGTGTCTGAACTCCAGGGTGGGTATCAAGTAGCAGTCCTCGACGCCGACAATAAGGTAACCGTCCGAACGGTGACGGTAGGGCCCCAGATCGATCGGCGTTGGGTGATCGCAAGTGGACTCAATGCGGGTGACCGGGTGGTCGCCGAAGGGGTTCAGAAGGTGCGCACCGGTGCCCGGGTCAACCCGAAACCATTCACTACGGAAGCGACAGGCAGGTGATGTCATGTCAAAGTTTTTCATCAATCGGCCTATCGTCGCGATCGTGATCTCGATTGTCCTGGTGCTGGTGGGTTCACTTACCATTCTCAACTTGCCCATCGCACAATTTCCGAACATCGCTCCACCGGAGATCCAAATCGTGGCTACCTACGTTGGAGCCGATGCGCAGACGTTGGAACAGGCCGTTGCCACTCCGCTCGAGCAGCAAATGAACGGCGTGGACAACATGAATTACATGTACTCCCTGAATGCCACGGGAAGCTCCAGCACGAGCTTGATTGTCAACTTTGATCAGAAGACCGATCCAAATACAGATTTCATCCTGGCGCAATCGAGAGAAACGCAGGCCGCCTCTCAGCTTCCCACCGAAGTGACCAATTATGGGATCACCGTTCGAAAATCTGTGACTGCTCCTCTGCTGCTGGTTGCGGTCTATTCGCCAAATGGAACCTACGACGCGACTTTTCTGGCGAACTACGCCTACATCAACCTCGCAGATCCGGTCTTGCGGTCACCCGGCATTGGCAATGTGCAGGTTTTTGGTGCTGGTCAATATGCGATGAGATTGTGGGTGAAACCCGACGCCCTCGCTAAGCTGGGCATCACAGTTCCGCAAATCGTCAGCGCCATTCAGGCCCAAAATACCGTGAACCCGGCGGGCAAGGCTGGTGGCGAGCCCGCACCGAAGGGGCAGGAATTCACTTACACGGTCTTGGCACAGGGTCGGTTAGTTTCACCGGAACAATTCGGCCAGATCGTCCTGCGCGAGACCCCCGATGGAGGTATCGTCCGGGTCAGAGACGTGGCTCGCATCGAACTGGGTGCTCAGGACTACAGCGTTGCCGGACGCTTGAACGGAAAACCAAGTGCGGTAATTGCCGCATATCAATTACCGGGATCTAATGCAGTCGAGGCTGCGGCCGGAGTAAGGAAACTGATGGAGCAATTGAAGCAGCGCTTCCCAGAGGACCTGGATTTTGTCGTTGCGCTTGACACCACGCGATCGGTTACCGAGGGAATCAAGGAAATTATCAAAACGCTGCTAATCGCACTCGTTCTCGTTATTTTCGTCGTCTATCTGTTTCTACAGGGGTGGCGCTCCACGTTAATTCCGCTTCTTGCAGTGCCTGTATCGCTGGTGGGCACGTTCATTCTCTTTCCGCTGTTCGGTTTCTCCATCAACACACTTTCTCTGTTCGGCCTGGTGCTCGCCATCGGTCTTGTGGTTGATGACGCCATCGTTGTGGTGGAAGGAGTCGAACGCCACATTGAGGAGGGATTGACCCCAAAAGATGCAGCGTTGAAGGCGATGGAGGAACTCTCCGGGCCTGTCGTAGGCATCGCTCTCGTCTTGTCAGCGGTATTCGTGCCGACCGCGTTCATCCCAGGTATCACCGGGCGGCTCTATCAGCAGTTCGCGGTTACGATCGCGATTTCAGTTCTTCTCTCGGCGTTCAACGCTCTTACGCTCAGTCCGGCGCTGGCTGCGCTCCTGCTGCGCCCGCGGCAAGCGAGTCAGGGGCTGTTGCGGAGATTCTTCGATTGGTTCAACCGCATGTTCGAGCGCGCCACAGACGGTTATGTCCGTTGGAGCGGGGTACTGGTGCAGAAGACAGCTGTTGTTGTGGTGCTCCTTCTGGTCTTTGGCATTGCTGCTGGTTTTTTTGCGCAGCGCGTGCCGACAAGCTTTCTACCGGAAGAGGATCAGGGTTACGCCTACGTATCCGTACAACTTCCCAACGGAGCCTCGCTGGAGCGCACAAAGGCGGTTGTTGCTGACGTGGAAAAAACGATTATGAGCACGCCGGGAGTCGAATACTCGACGTGTTTTGTAGGATTCAGTCTGTTGAGTTTCGTTCGAACGACCTATAACGCAACGTTCTTTGTAGACTTCAAGCCCTGGGACACGCGGACCGCGAGGGCCCAGCAATTTGAGTCCTTGAAGGCCAACCTGAATCGCGAATTCGCCAAATTGCCCCAGGCAGTTGTCTTCGGTTTTGCTCCTCCCGCGATTCCCGGCGTGGGCACGGCCGGTGGATTCACATTCCTGCTCGAAGACCGTTCTGGATCCGATGTGCAGTTCCTTGCTAAAAACCTCAATACTTTTCTTGAAGCTGCTCGGAAGCGACCCGAGATTGGCAGCATCAACACGACGTTTCTGCCCACTGTCCCGCAGAAATTCGTCGATATCGATCGCGACAAAGTTCTGAAACAGGGCGTAAATCTGACGGACGTGTATCGCACCATTCAAGCCTTCATGGGCGGTTATTTCATCAACTACTTCAATCGGTTTGGCCGTCAGTGGCAGGTTTATATAGAAGCCGAGGCGCAGGACCGCGCTGACGTGAATAACGTGGGTAGATTTTACGTGCTGAATAACAAGGGAGAGAGTGTCCCGCTTTCGACTCTCACGACGATCAACTCGCGAGTCGGTCCGGAATTCACGCAGCGCTTCAATGAGTACCGCGCCGCCCAGATTAATGGCAGCGCTGCACCGGGGTACAGCTCAGACCAGGCGACCAATGCTCTCGAAGAGGTCTTCAAGCAAACAATGCCGCGAGAAATGGGTTTCGATTATTCCGGAATATCTTTCCAGGAGCAAAAGGCGCGGCAAGGCGTCTCACCTTCGGTTGTCTTCGGCCTTTCGCTCCTGTTTGTCTTCTTAATTCTTGCAGCGCTCTACGAGAGCTGGTCCTTGCCATTCAGTGTTTTGCTTAGCACGCCCGTGGCAGTCTTTGGGGCGTTCGCCATTCTTTGGTTACGTCGTGTAATACTCGGATATTTTCTGCCGCCCTATCTCGTACAGATCGAAAATGACGTCTTCTCTCAAATTGGGCTCGTGATGCTCATCGGCCTAGCTGCCAAAAACGCAATTCTGATCGTAGAGTTCGCCAAAGATGCATACGAAAAAGGCGAACCCTTGGTGAAGGCTGCCCTTGATGGTGCCCGGTTACGACTGCGTCCGATCTTGATGACAAGTTTTGCCTTCATTCTCGGCTGCGTGCCGTTATGGACTGCAACCGGGGCGGGAGCAGTCGCACGCCAGATCATGGGAACCACGGTCATCGGAGGTATGGTCGCCGCCAGCGCTGTGGGAATCTTCTTCGTGCCGGGAGTCTTTTATATGGTCGAAAAGTGGTCTGGCGCGGGCAAGGAACCCGAAGCTGGAATCTTACCCGCATCACCGTCGCCAGTGCCGGGAGACTAGGGATTTTTCTTTACGCGACGAGTGAAAACACAATCGGAGTTGGAAATGAAGATGGTGAAAACATCGAAATTGCTTAGCCCGATCCTGTGCTGCGGGCTGCTCGCCGGTTGTGCGGTAGGTCCCAAGTATCATCGGCCAGCAGTGCAGACCCCAGCCGCCTTCCGCGAGGTCGCGCCAGATTCTCAACAGCAGGCGCAAGCAGCTTCGTATGCGGATCTCCCATGGTGGCAGGTATTTCAGGACCCCAAGCTGCAGGAACTCATTCGCACGGCCGTCAAACAGAATTATGACGTGCAGTTGGCAACAGAACGAATCAACGCTGCCCGCGCCGAGGTTACGATCACCCGCTCCAGCTTGTTTCCCCAGGTTTCGACCCGTGCCAATTTCAATGGCGGCAAAGACGGCGCTACTCAATTCAAGTACAACTTCTTAACGCTCGTCGGAGATGCTGCCTTTCAATTGGATCTTTTCGGACGCTTGCGCCGAGCCACTGAAGCGGCACGCGCCGAGCTCCTGGCAACGGAAGACGCGCGACAAACGGTAATTCTGACCCTCGTCAGCGACCTTGCGACTGACTACTTCACTCTCCTGCAACTGGATCTCCAGCTTCAGATCACGCACCAAACGGTCGGCACGCAGACCGATTCCGTAAAATTGACGAAACTCCGTCTTGATCGCGGCGTCGCCACTAAGCTGGATGTGCTTCAAGCGCAGCAGGTGCTGGATACGGCAAATGCGCAAATACCTGACCTAGAGCGGGCCATCGCCCAAGAAGAAAACGCCATCAGCATTTTGATGGGTGACTACCCGCATGACGTTTCCCGCGGGCTCCCTCTGGTCGAGCAGAGTCTTCCGCCCGAAGTTCCACCCGGCCTTCCATCTTCGATTATCGAGCGCCGCCCTGATATTCGCGACGCCGAACAAATCCTGGTCGCGTCGAATGCGGAGATTGGAGTCGCTAAAGCACAGTTCTTTCCCCAAATCGCTTTGACCGGGTCGGGTGGTGGCTCTTTCGGGCGAAGCAGCGCTTTCTCGAGCCTTATGGCTTCCCAGGCCGGGATCTGGTCTTATGGTGCGCAGGTCAGCCAGCCGATCTTCACAGGCGGAGCCCTTCGTGGAAATCTGCGACTCGCCAAGTCCGAGAATCAACAAGCTCTCATCGTCTACCGACAAGCGATCCAGCGTGCTTTCGGCGAGGTTTCCGACGCGCTGATCGGGTACGAAAAGCTCCACGAAGTGCGAGTTCGCCAGCAGGAGTCTGTTTCCGACCTGGAGGAAACGGTCCGAATCTCTACTCTTCGCTACAGGGGTGGAACCACGACCTACCTCGAAGTGTTGGATGGACAACGGTCGCTCTACGGGGCTCAATTAACGCTCGCGTCCGCCCGCGGCGACGAATACAGGAGCCTTGTGCAACTCTATAAGGCGCTCGGCGGGGGCTGGCAGCAATAGGAGAAACTCGTGGGCGATGCCGTCAAGTTATCCCTCCTGACGTTGACTGCTCTCTTCCCATTTTGTGGGTGCGCACGTACTCATTTTTTTTGGCGTTTCGCTCCCGGTGGTGCAGGTTGGGGGAGGTCTGATAGTTGTAGCGATGGGATTTGGGTGTCCTGCTGAAAAAATGAAGCCCTGACCAAAGGTGATCAAGTGAAGATCCCGAGTGAGACGTCACTCGATTTCACTTTGGAACAGAGCGTAACCCGTTCTGAGGTGAATAAGTCTTCAATGGCAGTCCTAGCCAAGCACCCATCCGTTGGGCAACTGATTCTGCGGTTCGCGACAGTCTTGACCCTGTGTATGGTCCCCTACATGCTCGCTATAAGTTCGCGGTTGCCTTGCGCCGGAGGTTGCGCAGTCATTTGAGCAAGTTGTTGATGTCCCAGTCCTTCGATGAAACCCTTGAGTAATTGCTTGTCCGTCATTTTATTGATCTGTATTGACTCACGGGCGAGGGAGACCGCCAGACCGGCGGCAAATGCCTTCAGTTCATGTCGGGCGCGCAGCCCCGCCCTATCGATCTCGGATTGTGAATATTCCATGATGCGGCGAATATCTTGGGCCGTTCTCACACTCAACGCCTGTACTTCGTAGTTCATTTCTGATTCCGCGAGAGCTTGCATTGCTGCGATCTCGGAATCGAGCTTTGCCCATCGCTTTTCTACTTCCGCCAGCCTTTTCGCAGCGTCTTCAGCGAGTCGCTGTGCCTCATCCATCGCCCGTCGGATCGATCTCGAACGTGTTTGCAAAGCCTCTTTCACTAAAGGCCCGCCCTTACAAAAGATCAACACCATCAACAACAAGAAGTTGAAGTCCCAGCACAAATGGAAAATCGTGTTGGCTGAGAGTCCGGTTGAGTGCGCTAATTGACGCAGGGAAGAAGAGAGTTTCAAGTCGGCATATTCGTCTTGAGAAGAATCCTTCGACGGACCTGCCGACATCATCGAAGGTGCGCCCTGCCATGCTTTAGAATCTCGCGTGTCCACGGTTCTATGCGCACTCGCTGAAATGGTCACTCCATTGAACATTGCGAGCATGAGAACGAGCTGAAGTTTGCCCCCAGGATAAGCAAACAAAAGCAAGATCGGCATCTTGCACTCCCATACATTTATTGAAGCTCCCCTCACTGATCCTGTCGGCACGACTAGCCCAAATACGAGCAGCAACTGCAGGGCCGAAATAGCGCGATGTGTCAGCCTGGAGTTTGTGGTTACTCCAACAACATGTTCACTCGGGTATCCGCTAACTGAAGCGACGTAAAGGGCAGGTCTTAAAGACCGCGATCTTACGGTATCTTACAGAGATCTGGATCTGCATCAGTTGAAATGTCACGACGTCTGGTAGCTTGCATCGGTGAAGGGCTCGGCACAGAAGTGATGGTATGAGGACATCACAGTCGGCCTGCATTGCACTCTGGCATTAGCACTTGACAGTTTTTCGACAACTCAACCATACCACTCCCAACCTTTTCGAACCAGATCTCCGTACTTCCTAAGGATTAGAAAGACGACCTGCATCCGTTTTGCCATGTTAGTTGCCTTATCCAAGACTGCGAACATGCTTTATCGATTCAGACAGGAGGGTGACAAGAATCTTCAGGCTGAACGCGATGTGGTCATCGTTGATCTGCGACGTCAACTCAGTTGACAACTCTTGTGCATCGGGGATGGAACGTCAGTTTCACAAGAGGCGCATCCTCTAGTCACCGCGATTTTCACGGCCATACTTCTCTGAACATCAGCCGTTGCACAAGAGCAACAGGGTGGATATCGCGAATACACGTATTGGTTCGGCGGAGTTTTCAAAACTAACGCGTTTTCGAGCACCATAGAGGCGAGCAATTATCAGCTCGAGAGCCGTTACGAACGCCCTATCTATTTCGGGCCACCCCTTCGCCGTGCGATGGGGTTTCGATGCAGCCCCCGTGACACTCGGCGGTGACCGGTACACCAGTACCGGCCGACGAGCGTATTCGCACGGCGCTGGCGGCAGCGCGATCTATCTTTGGTCGGCTGGACGGTTCTTTTTCTACATCGCCGGCATCGGCCACTCCCTCCAGAAATGTTCCGCTTGGCGGATTGTTCGACGAAATGGACGCCACGCTCGCGCGCAACATTTGCCTCTTGCTCGTCGTTTGTCACTTGCTAAACACCCGCCGCAATTCTGGTGCTCCCTTGCTTAATCCTTTCAGCACTTTCCGGATGGCGAGCCGGCTGCATTGTTATCTTCCGTCGGTGTTCGACAAATAGGACTTGAAGGAAATTGAGGAGTAAATGGCTCAGCCACGAATTGTGATAGTGGGCGGCGGGTTTGGCGGGCTGGCCGCCGCCAAGGCTCTCAGGAATGCGCCCGCGGAAATCACCCTGATCGATCGCACCAATCACCACTTATTTCAGCCCCTGCTCTACCAGGTGGCGACTTCGGCTTTATCCCCCAATCAAATTGGCTTTCCTATCCGGGGAATTTTCAAGAACCAGAAGAATGCCACCGTGATCCTTGGTGAGGTCACAGGAGTGGACAAGGATAAGAAATGTGTCTTGGTAAGCGACGCGGACAGGCTGGACGTGCCCCTGACCTACGATTACCTGATCCTCGCCACCGGCGCCACTCACAGTTACTTCGGCCGGAACGAATTTGGAAGGTTCGCGCCTGGAATAAAAAACCTTGCCGACGCGGTAGCAGCTCGCAACAAGATCCTGCAAGCGTTCGAACTCGCCGAGGCTGAAGAAAACCCCAGCCGCCATCGGGATCTTTTGACCTTTGTTCTAGTAGGTGCAGGTCCTACTGGCGTCGAGATGGCCGGGGCCTTGGCCGTGCTAGTCAAAACGACGCTGAAGTCAGACTTTCGTCGCATCGATCCTGCCTCAGCTCGAATTGTGCTCGTCGATATGTCGCGGCGAGTTCTCGGGCCTTTTTCAGAGCACCTCTCTCAGGCCGCGAAGCAACGGCTCGAGAATCTGGGCGTCGAAGTCCGCCTCGGGCACGGTGTGGATCAGATCGATGCGGATGGCGTGGTGGTCGCAGGTGAGCGCATTGCAAGCAAGACCGTGATCTGGACCGCCGGTGTCGCGCCCTCTCCCGCCGGTAAGTGGCTGAAGGTAGAAACAGACCGCGCCGGGAGGGTGCGCATTCAAAGAGATCTGACTGTACCCGGACATCCTGAAATCTTTGTGATTGGCGATACCGCGGCGTTTGAGCAAGACGGCAAACCCCTTGCCGGCGTGGCGCAGGTGGCTATGCAGCAAGGACGGTATGCAGGAAAACTCATTCGAAGCCGCATAACCGGGAGCAAGCAGCCGGCTCCGTTTCGCTACTTCGACAAGGGCACCATGGCTGTCGTGGGCAAGGGTTTTGCGGTGCTACAAAGCGGCAAGATCCAAACCAGCGGCCTGGGGGCGTGGCTGGTTTGGGCTTTCGTTCATCTCCAGTTCCTCGCCACATCCGGCCTTCGCCTGAGCGTGCTCCTGCAATGGATTTGGACGTTTGTAACGGGCCAAAGGGGCTCCCGACTCATCGTGAACTATCACGCTTCCACACTTGTAAGCAAGCCAGTAGGCGAGGCTGCCAGAGGGGCAGCCTGACATAAGGAAGACACGAGCGGGTCGGGCCCATGCAGCGCGTCCCTGCGGGTCATGCCGCTCCCCGGCCTCTTTCTTTTTTGTGAAAACTCTTTCGATGGCGAGCACCCCGAATCAAACCACCGGTTAATATGGATCACGGGCGTGGGCATCCCCACTGGAAGTCACGCGTTCCCGGCTCGGTGGCCGCTGTGTTATTCCATTTGAGCACGGTAAAGTTCAATATCGCTGCATCGGATGACGAACAAGTGGCTCGGGCTGCTGGTGACCTCTGTATGCAGAAATAGGTCTAAACGGCTGTTTCCGAACGAGACATAAGCAATTTCAATGGGCGGCTCGACCTCGATCACAGAAGGCTCCCCTTGACCGAAAGGCAGTGCATCCGCTCTTGGCAACGGCAGGTCTCCTCCGATGTACTAACAATGACTGCAAATGCCGGCTCAGCCTGGATCGCGCCCGATGCAATCTCGCCTTCACTGTTCCCACCGGTACTCCTAAGATTCGTGCAACCTCCTTCGCGGACAGCTCCTGCACATGGAACATATGCAGAACTTCGCTGTAGAGAGGCCCCAATCTCTCAAGCGCCTTAGCCAGAAGGACGCGAGCCTCTTTGACCGAGCATTCCTGCTCCGGATTCGGCCGATCCTCCACCACCTGGCATCTGGCAGCGGTATCGCGCTCAACGATCTCGTCGAGCGATGACTCGGTCCTTCGTCGACTCAAACGCAATCTCATGAACGCCGCGTTCAGAGCGATCCGAGTGAGCCACGAGGAGAATCGTGAACGTCCTTGGAAGCTGTCTAAATGCCGTAGAGCCTCAAGAAAGGCAGTTTGAACGGCATCTTCGGCATCTTCCCTATTGCGGAGAATCCGTTGAGTGAGCCTAAGGATGCCAGCCCGGTGAGGCATCACAAGACTCGCAAATGCCGCTGCATCGCCGGCCCGGGCGCACGCCAACAGATGCTCTTCCTCGTTGGTCATTAAAGAAGATCGAACTTGTCCTAGTCGGGGCGCAGGAATCTCGTGCTCGAGGATCTGATAACCCGCTCCGGGCTCATAAACCTGTCCCACCTTTCTTGTTCCTGGCGCGGTTGCTATTAGTGACATACATCCTCCTGAGAATTCGTACGCGCAATTGGTCAGGCGCAACGAGCAGCATCAGACCAGAAAGCTCGAATCGAAACAATTAGACGATGGTATTGACAGTACTTTTGTAGGGGGTCGCCCCTCAATTTCATGCGGGCCCCGTTGGGCCGAAGAGTTGATCGTCCCCCTTCGTCCGGGATTCCAGTTGAGAGTCCTCACAATATTCGCCATCGGCGAGGCAACTCGCAAAAAGGTGTATCAGCCAACGACGACGCTTCTCGTGCTTTGACCCAAAGTCTCAGAGCAACCCTCTGCCCAATTGCAAACAGCGCAAGCCCACTGTAATGCCGATCGACACCTCGAAAAATCGGTGAAGCGCGACTAACCGGGCACTCGTAGATCGAGGCACGAGCATCACCGTACGAGAGTAATGCTTGCGTATCGAAACGACCTTCTCTCCACACGAAGAACAACGCACAGAGACCCGATGAAGAC
>Ga0126379_10000331_pt1 | contig 25795 bp, 14 predicted proteins | sample PanSoiMetPlot_24_FD_92640 | JGI IMG/M metagenome (GOLD analysis project Ga0126379, IMG submission 92640) | Tropical forest soil microbial communities from Panama - MetaG Plot_24 | ecosystem: Environmental > Terrestrial > Soil > Tropical forest > Bulk soil | place: Panama | collected 2016-02-17
AAAGCACAAGGCATGACAGACCGGGAGGCTGCCAAGCCCATGGCGACCGATGCCATGTTCCGCATATGCTCGATGACGAAGCCCATCACGAGCGTGGCCGTCATGATGCTCTACGAAGAGGGGAAATTCCTGCTCGACGATCCCGTCTCGAAATACCTGCCAGAATTCAAGAATCCAAGAGTGCTGGTGAAACCTGTGCATGGTGAGCCGTACACGATTCCGGCGAGCAAAGAAATCACCATTCGTGACCTGTTACGCCACACTTCTGGAATCACGTATCAGTGGAATCAGGATCTCGGCCCGATGTACGAGAAATCAAACGTTGCCAGCGGCCTTCTGCAGTACGACGGCACGATTGGTGACAGTGTGAAGCGCTTGGCTGCCCTGCCACTGTTATTCAGTCCCGGAGACCGGTATGAATACAGCCTTAGCGTGGACGTGTTGGGTCGTCTGGTAGAGGTTGTTTCCGGGAAGCCGCTCGATGAATTCTTCCGGACGCGCATTTTCGACCCGCTGGGGATGAAAGACACGTATTTTTTCGTCCCGGACAACAAGGCGGATCGTCTGGCAACGGCTTATACGTACTATGCCGAAAAAGGTCTGCATCGCTTTCCCGATACCCCAATACGCGAGGAGTCGTTTGTCTACTCTGCCGATTACCCCACACGCGAACCCAAAAAGCTATTTTCCGGCGGTGCGGGGCTGGTGTCGACAGCAATGGACTATGCGCGGTTCTGCCAGATGGTGCTCGATGAAGGAAAGGTTGGCAATACCCGCCTGCTCAGCCGAAAGTCGATCGAACTGATGACTCATGATCAGTTGGGAAAAATTTCGTCAGACATGGGATTCGGCCTGGGCTTCGGCGTGGAGGGCGTCAAGAGTCCGCTGCCCGAACTGGGAAGTGTCGGCGCATTCGGGTGGGGAGGATTCTTCTACACCCTTTTCTCCATTGATCCGAAAGAGCAGATGATCGTAATTTTCATGGCGCAACTGCATCCGACGGGAGATTTGACACTTGACCGGCAGGTGCACGAGCTGGCGTATCAGGCGATTAACGACTGAAGGAGCAGTGCGCGATGAGCAGTAAGGGGCGAGCGAACGGGTGTTGCTCATGGCTCATCACTAACGACAATTTTCATCTAGGTATATCATCTCTGTAACGACGTTCTTCGTAAGCCTTCTACACTTCTCCGCTCTGGAGTCTCGGATGGCCACGATTCACCTTTCGATTAATGACAAGAGTTACGCGGTAGATACCGACCCTCAAACCAACCTGCTCGCAGTCTTGCGCGAGGATCTCGATCTCACGGGGAGCAAGTACGGTTGTGGCGAAGGCCAGTGTGGCGCTTGCACCGTGCTCATCGACGGCAAGGCACAGCGCTCGTGCATCACGCGCGTTGGCTCCGTTGTGGGCAGGAAAGTCACAACGATTGAGGGCCTGGTTAAAGGCGATCGCCTGCACCCAGTCCAACAGGCATTTCTCGATGAGAGCGCGATGCAGTGCGCCTATTGCACGTCGGGCATGATCATGTCCGCTGTGGCGCTGCTGCAGCAGAACCTGTTGCCGAGTGAAAAGGAGATTGTGGATTTCATGGAGGGCAACGTTTGCCGCTGTGGGACTTACCCGCGAATCATCCGCGCGATTCAACGAGCCGCCAAGGAACAAGCGCCAGCGGTCGCGAAAGGAGTCGAACGATGAGCACCAGGGTTACCCACCAGATTGCATTGGAGCCAGAACGTTACGAACTCCGGGCAGCGGCGCCATACCACTTCGATTTGGATCGGCGCGACTTCTTCAAGTTTCTTGGCGCGGGAATTGTCGTCGTCTCTGTGCTCAAGCCTGCGATCGCGGCGCAGGAGTCCGGCGGCGGCCGGCAGCGCCGAGGCGAATCTCTCCCGCAAGAAATCGATGCCTGGCTGCATCTTGGAGCGAACGGCAAGGTGACCGTCTACACTGGAAAGGTTGAGGTCGGACAAAATATCCGCACATCGCTGAGTCAGGCTGTGGCGGAGGAGCTTCATGTTCCGATCGAGCGAATCGAACTGGTGATGGGCGACACGCAGCTCACGCCTTTCGACATGGGGACGTTCGGGAGTCGCACCACGCCGACCATGAACCTCCAACTGCGCAAGGTGGCGGCTGCGGCACGCGAAGCATTGGTGGAGTTAGCGGCCGAGCAGTGGCAGGCCGATCGTTTGCAGTTGCGCGCGGCAGACTGGAAGGTTACAGACCCCAAGACGAATCGGACCGCTAACTACGCGGCATTGCTCAAAGGGCAACAGATTACCCGTACGATCGCAGCAGACCAGCCGCTTATTCCCGCTACTCAGTGGAAGGTAGCGGGACAATCTGTTCCGCGGGTCGATGGACGTGACTTCGTCACTGGGCAACATCGATATCCTTCGGACCAGAAACTGCCCGGGATGCTCTACGGAAAAGTGCTGCGGCCGGCGGCCTTCAACGCAACTCTGGTCTCGGCCGACACGAAAAAAGCTCAGCAGATGGGTGCCACCGTCGTGCAGGACGGAAATTTCCTGGGCGTGGCTGCGCCGAGTTCGAAGGCTGCCGAAGCTGCTATGGGAGCCATTCACGCGGAGTGGAAATCCGATCCACAGATTTCCAACAAGGAGTTGACCGATTATCTGCGAAAGAATGCCATACAAGGCAAGGATCCTTCGGGCGACGGCGATCGGTTCGAGACGGGCTCAATCGATCAGGCTATGGGTTCCGCAGATCACAAACTGCAAGCCACGTTCACCGTTCAGTACATTGCCCACGTACCGCTTGAGCCACGCGCGGCGCTGGCGAAATGGGACGGCGATCAGCTAACCGTGTGGACGGGAACGCAACGGCCCTTTGGTGTACGCGGACAGTTGGCCGAGGCATTTCACATTCCCCCGGATCAGGTGCGCGTGTTGATGCCGGATACGGGCTCCGGGTACGGCGGGAAGCATACCGGGGAAACGGCGATCGAAGCGGCGCGGCTGGCGAGGGCGGCGAAGCGTCCGGTAAAAGTCGTGTGGACGCGCGAGGAGGAATTCACCTGGGCATACTTCCGCCCGGCTGGTGTGATGGATGTCACGAGCGGCGTTCGTAACGATGGCACCATCACCGCCTGGGAATTCCACAACTACAATTCCGGTTCGGCGGGAATCAAGCCGTACTACGAAATTCCTAACCAGCGGATCATCTTTCACGAGGTAAACTCGCCGTTGCGGCAGGGATCGTATCGCGCGCTGGCGGCCACAGCGAATCATTTTGCGCGCGAATCGCATATGGATGAACTGGCGCACGCGGTGAAGATGGACTCGCTCGAATTCCGGCTGAAGAATCTTAAGAATGAACGGTTGCGGGCTGTGTTCGAGGCCGCGGCGAAGCAATTTGGCTGGGGCAAGAGTAAGAGCCCGGGTCAGGGCTTCGGGATGGGCGGCGGCTACGAAAAGTTGGGGAATATCGCCACCTTTGCAGAGGTGAACGTCGACAGCAAGTCGGGAGACGTGAAAATTGTGCGAGTGGTCTCTGCTTTCGAGTGCGGCGCCATCGTGAATCCCGACAATCTTCGCAACCAGGTTGAAGGCTCGAATGTGCAGGGCCTGGGCGGTGCGCTGTTTGAAGCCATTGAATTTCAAAACGGCAAGATTCTGAACGATCGGCTTTCACAGTATCGCGTACCGCGGTTCAGTGATGTGCCAGCGCTCGAGACCGTGCTTGTCGATCGTAAGGATATTCCGTCGGTAGGCGCGGGAGAATGTCCCATGGTGGGTCTGGCACCGGCGATCGCGAATGCCATTTTTGATGCGACCGGTGCGAGATTACGCGCGTTGCCGTTGATACCGAACGGACTGAAGACTTAGTTCATTTGCCAGCCGTTGACGTGAATGCAATCACAGGAGCCGCTATGAGCAATTCCTTTTCGATCAATCGCCGTGAATTTCTGGAAAAGTCGGCCACCGCCGTTGCAGCCGGGGCAGTATTGCCGCGTACGGCGCTGTCCTACTCAAGAGTTCTCGGTGCAAACGATCGTATTTTGCTTGCGCATGTGGGCATCGGGAATCGCGGCAGAGATCTTGATCTGATTGCATCCAAGCTTAAGACGAGCCACAACGTCGAGATGACGGCGGTGTGCGATCTATGGAGCGTCAATCGCGAGAAAGCGGTGGCGACGAATACCGGCTAATACGGTCGGCCGCCACGAGCCGTTCCACATGTGGAGGAGCTTCTTGCGATAAAAGATGTCGATGCTGTGATGATTTCGACTCCGGAGCACTCTCATTCTCCGATTCTAAAAATGGCGACCGAGGCAGGTAAGGACGCCTACGTCGAGAAGCCGATGGGCAATGTGCTGGCGGAAGCCAAGGCTGGGCGTGATGCGGTGGTTCAGGCAAGGACGATCGTGCAGGTCGGAACTCAGCATCGCAGTGAGCCGTATCAGCGGGCCGCGCAGAAGTTGGCTCGGAGCGGCGCTCTCGGAGACGTCAGCAAAGTGGAAATTGTGTGGAACTATCATGGACCACGCTGGCGTGGGCGCCCGGAGGTGAAGCAGATCCGCGAGCAGGACACGGATTGGAGTAAGTGGTTGCTCACCAAACCGTCGCGGCCATTTGATCCGCAGTTGTATTTTGAATTCAGGCTCTACAAGGAATTTTCCAGCGGAATTCCCGACCAGTGGATGAGTCATGCCATCGACCTGGTGCATTGGTACATGGATGATAACTATCCCACTTCAGTGATGTCGCACGGAGGAGTGTTCGCGTGGCACGACGGGCGCGAGAATGCCGACACGTTCCAGACGCTGCTCGAATATCCCAAGGGATTTCTCGTCAGCTATTCCACCAGCTTTGGCAATGACGCTCCGAGCTTCACGCGATATATGGGAAAGAAAGCAACCTTGATCAATATCGGCGGCGAAGGAAGTCCACGCTTTCAATTGGTCGAAGAAAAGGGCACTCACGAGGACGATGCCAACATCGACCAGCAGCGTAAATCGACGTACATCTCACTGCCAGGAGAGAAAGGTCTGCCGCCGATGGCCATCGACGATCTCACCACGGAGCACATGGCGAACTGGTTCGAGTGCATGCGGTCACGTCAGCAGCCGCACTGCACCGTGCATGAGGGATTCGCTCACTCCGTCGCGTGCATGATGGCCGCGGAGTCGTACTGGACCGGCAGGAAGATTTTCTGGGATGCGAAGACCGAGACGTTTTCAGATGCTCGGCCAAGCTAACTCTTGCACGTGTGCGTGTTTCCCAGGCACTGACCGACTACGTGAGCGAAATCGGTAATAGCGATGTCGGGATCCGGAAGGTCGGGGTGCCAGAACTTTTCCCACTCGAAACAGTAAAAACCGTTATATCCGATGGACTGCAGTGCCTTGATCTGGCCTTCGATGGGGACGTTTCCGGTTCCCGTGAGAACGTACTTGCGGTCCTCGCCGCTGCCGACTGAGTCCTTCAAGTGCGTGTGGCGAATCCACTGACCCAATTGCTTCACGGTAAATTCTGGGTCCTCGTTGGAAGTGGCGAAGGTGTGATGCGCGTCCCAGAGCAGGCCGACGTGCTCAGAGTTCGCAGCCGTTAGAACATCTTTCAGCGTGGCTGAGGACGTGAAGTGATCGTGCGATTCGATGATGACGGTCACACCTTTCGAGCCGGAGTACTTGCCTAGTTCGCGGAGACCCGTGGCTACTCGAGCTTTCGTGGCATCATCGGGCACCGGGTTTTTGTCGGATTCAGCTTTGCCACCGAACACCCGGACGTAAGGCGCCTCGAGAGAAGAGGCGAGGTCGATAAAGCGTCGAGCGTCGGACAGTTCTTTTGCGCGCTTCTCGGCATCGTCCATGTACAAATTCGCGGAGCTACTGACGCAAGCAATGCGCAGCTTGCTGTTTCGAATTTGTTTCTTTGTCTCCTCGATGCGGTCTGCAGCAAAGAGCGCATTAGTCGGTAGATCCATGTTCCCCTGCAGGCCGCGCAATTCGATCGCTGAGAAGCCGTGTATGTGCGCGAATTTCAGGATTCGCGTCCAGTCCCACGCCGGACAACCAAGAGTTGAAAATGCTATGGGAATACGACTCTTCTCGCCGGCCCATAGCGGCAGGGCTGCATAGGAAATGGCGGCAACTGAGAGGGCTTGAACAAACTCCCTGCGGGTGCTCATGACGTTTAGAGCTCTCCTTTTTTCATTTGGCTCACTGCATAATCGCACGCTCGCGCGGCGAGGGCCATGTAGGTCAGTGACGGATTCACGCATGAAGATGAAACCATGGCGGCTCCATCGGCAATAAAGAGGTTCTTTACATCGTGGGCCTGGTTGAAGGCATTCAACACGGACGTCTGCGGCTCCCGGCCCATACGCGCTGTGCCCATCTCGTGGATGGCAAAGCCGGGCGGATCATCTCTAACAAAGGGCTGGATGTTTTTTGCACCGACGGCGTCAAGCATCTCTGTCGCCGTCTTGGCCATGTCTTTGCGCAAGGCCAGTTCGTTCTCGCCCCACGCACAATGAATTTTGAGAGTAGGTATTCCCCAGGCGTCAAGCTTTTGTTTGTCGAGTTCTACGTAATTCTTGTGATTGGGTAGGCATTCGCCGAAACCAAAAAAGCTGAACCGCCACGGCCCTGGCCGGCTCAGTGCCTTTTTGAAATCTGCCCCGAACCCGGGTTCGATAATGCCCCGATTCCATCCTTCACGATGCCCGCCGCCCTGGAAACCGTATCCGCGCAGGAAGTCCTGATGTTTGGACTTCACATTACGAAAACGCGGCATGTAGGTCCCATTCGGCCTTCTGCCAATTTCAAGGCGGTCTTCGTTGCCGGAAATCAAAGCAGTCGCTCCACCGGCGTTCACATGATCCATCAAATTATGGCCGAGTTCGCCGCTCGAGTTTGCAAGGCCGTTCGGAAATTCGGAAGTCGCGGAATTGAGCAGAATACGTGTGGATTCCAGCGTCGAAGCGCAAAGGAAGACCACGCGGGCGCGGAATTCAACAGTGGCCTTGGACTGCGCATCAATGACCCGCACGCCGGCGGCCCGGCGCGTGTTTGCATCGAAGATCACGCTATGCACCACGCTGAACGGGCGCAAAGTCATGCGTCCCGTCTTCTCGGCTGCGGGCAACGTCGCATTCAGACTGCTGAAGTAAGAGCGCGTGATGCATCCACGTTCACACGGTCCGCAATAATGGCAGCCAGCGCGATCCAGATGATCCTGCGTAAGAATCGCGGCGCGCCCAATCGTCAGCACACGTTCTCCACCAAAGTGTTTCGCCAATTCCGAGCGTACGAATCGCTCGGCACAGTTTAGTTGCATGGGTGGCAAAAATTTGCTGTCGGGAAGCTGCGAGAGTCCTAGCGCTTCGCCGGAAATTCCGGCAAATTCCTCGACATAGTCATACCAGGGTGCGAGATCGGCGTAACGTATCGGCCAATCCGTCGCGGTTGCGTCGCGCAAGTTCGCTTCGAAGTCGAGATCACTCCAGCGATAACTCTGGCGGCCCCACGTGATAGAGCGCCCGCCCACCTGTCGCCCGCGAATCCAACGAAATGGCTTACCCGCGTCGGTTGTGTAGGGATGCTCGCTGTCTTTAATGAAGAACTTCGACGACCACTCATCGCAGGCGTAACAGGTGCTCTGGATCGGCTGCTCCTCGGCCAGTTTCCGCCGATCTCCCATGCCACGGAACTTCATCTCCCACTGGGGAACGTGCTCCACGTAATCTTCTTCGGCTACGACATTCCGTCCAGCCTCAAGCACCAGAGTCTTGAGGCCTTTTTCGCTGAGTTCTTTCGCCGCCCAGCCGCCCGTGATTCCGGAGCCAACTACGATCGCGTCGAAGGCAGTCTGATCGTTCATCACTGCTCCCGGGCCTGTTTGACGGGTGCTGTCGCGCATCCGTCGTAATGGTCGGGGATCATCTCGAAGTGCAACTCCTGGGTTGCACCAGCTTCTGACGTGTAGTAACCCGTCAGCGTGAGATCTCTAAACATCACGTAGAAGTCTGCAGGAGTTGCAGTACGCCGACCTGGGAAGCGCTGACCTGTTTTTTCGCTCCGAACCAAATCCTTTCCAAGACTCACCAGGATGTCTGCTTGCTGATTCGAGGAACAATCCACAAAATCTTTGCCAAATTTTGCGTGGCTGCGAGAGTCGACATTGGCCAGACCGGCGAGAAATCGGGTTCGTTCCGCTTCCTCGTACCACTCGGTCAGCAGCAGGTCCATGAAATCGGGAACGCCCACGTCTGACGCCCCAGGAGTATCTGTTCGCGGGATGATCATCTCCGCCATCGCCTTCGTTGTCGAATACTGATGCGCATTGAGAGTGCGCGGTGAATTCTGGTTCTGAACAAGGACCTGCGCCTCGCGCAGCACCGCGAACAGTTTGGTGGGCGCAAGTTGCAGCAGGCCTCCCGTAGCGAGCAGTCGCAAAACTTCTCGTCTGTCCATAGAATTGGCTCGGCGCAGCGTCTATGTTACCGAATTCAGCCACTTTCTGGTGGCAAGTCGGAGAGCAGATCGCAAGGAAGTTCTAATCTACAGGATTCCGCCCGGGATATTGGACGATTTCGGTGTTTGGATAATAGTGCTGCAAGATCTGTTGGAAGCTCGCTCCCGATTCCGCCATCGCTTTAGCACCCGCCTGGCACAGCCCAATGCCATGCCCGTTTCCGACCCCGGCGAGCCGAAGGTGATCACCTTGTCTCGCAAGGGAAAATTGGTTGCTGGGAACAGCGCTCCACCCCAGTCGTCGTGCAACCGCCAAGCGAGTGCCCTCGTCAGACGGCCGTAAAGATCCAGCGTCCCCAATTGAAAGATTCGAACTCCAACGCACCGGGTGCTGACGACAGCGTTCGCAGTCGACGGAGTAATAAGGATAACCCGCAGAAGGAAGGCTCAGTTGAGCCGGAGTGCGAGTGCGTCCGCTGCAACTGCGGGTGTACAGGGCAGCGAATGGCCTAGATTGGTACATCAGAACCAGGCCTTGAGTCGCCTGGACAGCTTGGGAAGCAAGGCTCGTCGGAGGTGGAGGTGCGCGGAGAAATTGACAATGGGTCGTGTCGCAAAAATCGAAAGACTGATGGCGACCGCGACCTGCAACGAAGTAAGAACGGGCAGCGATTGCGTTGGCTTTGAGCGCCTCGAGTGGAGTATTGGGCGCAGATTCGGCCGCAACGGCCGAAGCCACTGCGGTTTCGAGATCAAGAGTAACCACTGCCAGCAAATTTCCGAAGGAGGACTTCACGGCCAGCGTCCCATGGTAGCGACGTTTGATCTTGCCCGGTATTTCGAGGATGAAGTCTTCCGAGTCATTCCGTCTCCCCACGCCAATGAGGTTCGTGGCACGCAATTCTTGTTCGCCGGAACTGATCACAAGCTCGGCCCCTTCGATCCGTACCCTGGCGGAGGAGACCTGTGAGTCTTCCAGAATCAAGCTTTGTTCCCCGGCCACTAACACGAGCGCGTGCCCTGCAAGCGCGGTGACGATAATTTTTTCCGGATGAAACAGACTCAGCACCGAAATAGCCACTGAACCATTCGTGCGCAGATCCGGTTGCGGCTCTCGACCGTGCGCGTTTGAAACCTGAGAATTGCTATTGGCTGCCAACACCACCAAGAGAGCCAGGGATCGCGCCAGTTTGTGTGAGCTTCTGTTTCTCAACGCTGGCTACTCCTCAATTCGCCGAAGCATCAGGCCGGCGGTTTTGGCGGCGATTGATCCCGGAACGCCGTGCACGCGAATCATCAGCAGAAGCCTGGGGTCATCCGCTGGAACCATAGCGATAACGAAGCCATCTCCCGGCGCAAGTTGCGAGTGTGTACAAGCTGCAGTTCCGGTTTTCACCAAGGCAGTTTTCGATCGCAACGCATGACCGACTTCCGCACCGGTCCCACGCACAGCCGAGCGCTGCATTCCCGCCAGAATTCTTGAGATCGCGGGTTGCTGACGACCATGAAGAAGTTCCAGATAAGCGTGAGCCATGTGCATCGGCGAAATTCGCCACCGAGACCCCAGCCCAGCAAGTTCAGCCCCTTGCATATCGCCGTCGGGAAGATCGAGCCCGAAGTGCGTCGCCGTCGGCAACAGGTCGGCGGCACTGAGATCGGCGGTCAACAATCGAAAATAGGAGTTACATGAAAAGGCAATCGCGGAGGTCAAATCTACTTCGCCATGGCCACCAGGACGCCAGCACCCAGTTTTCGATCCGCGGCAATTATGCGTCGGAAACTGGAACTCATGTTGCTCTCCGTACGCAAGAGCTGTGAACGGTTTCGCCAGGGATCCGAGCGAAATGGGCAGATGCGGGTCTTCCCAGCGCGAGGCCAGCAGTTGTTCCGTGTGTGCGTCGAGCATCAAGAAAGAGACGTTCGCATCCGGGGCTTCGTGCGTGAGTGCTTCGGCTGCGGATTGCGCAAACAAGGATGTCCGGACCGAGGTCGCCTGCTCCGCTTCCGGCCGGCTGTGCGAAACCGTCGGTAGAAGCAGGATTAGCATTGGTATGAGGATGTGCCTTACTGAGACCATTGGTAAATCACTGTCTGCTTCACTTTAGTTCCTTCGCTGCGACTTTCAATTCGCTCCCAGGATACGTCGGCTAGAGTCGAACTCAAGCTGGTCATATTTCCGGAAAAGAATTGCGGTTGCCCTTCGGAACCTGGCTGGGATGCAACCGGCATACCGGGTCGGTCCACAAGGGAGGTCAAACGCGCGAAATTCCCGCGCTCCGACTCATGATTGAATCCGGCGCAATACTCGAATGGTTTGTGATCCGATGGTTGGTGGAACTTCGCGACGATCGCCTCCATGAGCCCCGGGTCGTCGCTGACCACAAGGTCTTTACCACGTACCGATACTGACAAAGGCCATAGCCCGTCGAATTGTCGATATCCGGCTTTCTGCTGCCAGAACACCCCCAGCTGACCTGCCGTCAGAGCAGGCCGGACGAATTCGTGGAGCGCCGAATACACGCCCATTTCGTTCCAATCAGAGGCCGCCGACAGAACTACGGCAGAGTGAATTCTCACGAACACACCCGCGGGATCACGCTGCGTCGACTGGACCTGAAGCGAGCCGAGAAGCAGCGTCTTGGCAAGCAATTCTTTCAAAGCCCCGGCGGAACCGGTTGAAGGGGGAGCCTGAGCCGGCGCTTGGTCGATCCGCGTCTCCAGATCGGAACTGGCGCCTTGTTCGCCTGAGGTCAACTGCACCTGAGGCGCGATCTGCGACTCCGGAGCAGGGCCCAGGTACGGTGTGAGAACTTTTGTTTGCAGCAACGCGAAACAGGAGTCGGCATTCGGATTCGCAACGGTCGCATACACGCCCGCGTTGTCTGGAATAAGGCGGACCAGATCTGCAGCCGCCGACAAGCCATCGGGAGAAGCCGGGCGTGCCGATTCCTTTTTGCGGATCAGCACTCGTTCTTCGCGGTATTCGCTCGCTGTCCGGAATAAGTCAGAAACGGCGGCCGAGTATTGCGAAAGATCGGTGATATTTTGCTGCACCCAGTACGTGCGGAAGTATCCGTTGGCCACGAGCGTTTGCAGGTTGAGAACCATGCGCAGGTCTCCCGCCTGGCCCGCGGCAGCGGTCGATTGAGTCCACCAAGGTTCGCCTTCTACGGTCTGGTCCTGCTTGCCGGAGATCAACTGCAGAGCACTTGCGAGCACATCTTCCCGAGTTGCCAGCAGCAGATAGTCACCCGCGGTTGCAAAAGCAACGACGCGCTGCGACTCAGAGTCACGCCGAACGAAGAAATCGACTCCGCCCGCATTCCGCGGCTCGAACTTCGAGCGCGTTTGATAGAGCGAACTCGGCATGGATTTCGCGGACGGAAGGTAGGTGACGTAGAGAAATTCCAGCTTGCCGATGTCGTAGACCGCGAGAGCACTTCGCTGTCCGGCGACCTGAGACAGGAAATTCATGTCAAAAGGGATTCCAGCCGCGGCAGCGAATTGTTCACCCGCACCCTGCAAGCGCAGAAACAAGCGCGAGCGTGAGAAAACTTCGTAGTTGCCGCTTTGGACCCATTGTTTTTTCTGCGGGGACGAATTCCAGTCACTCAAGAGCGAGGAGAAGTCCTTGGTCTCGAGGTAAAGCAGCGGCCCTGCCGGAATGAATTTCGACAACGGGACGACAGGGGGCGCAACCGCTCGATAGCCTGCCCATGCGACGGCGGCGCAGGCCAGTGCGATACAAGAGATCACGATCGTGCGTTTCATGGCCTCAAACCTCCTTTCGGCGCGACGGGAGATGCATTCACCGAACGACCCAGCAGCCGGGGACGAACCACACGGTCCTGCTCCAGCGCCTCGTGCAGCAGAGGTTGGCGGGCGGTGTTCGCGTGCCGGATTCGTAGTACGGATTTGATGTCGGCGATCTTGCGATTCAGCAGCTTTCGATTTTCCGCGGACCGTTCAAGCCTTCGTGACATTTGATAGAACGCCAGCGCATCCGGGATGCGGTCGATCCGAGCCATGGCGTCGGCCATCAGTTTGGAGATGCGCGCTCTCTGCGCTGGAGACAGTTGCTCTTCGCCTGCAGCCAAAACACCAGGTTCATCGCCGGTCTCTTCCTCTGGGGCGCTGATCATTTCTTCTTCGCTGTCCGCCTGGTGAATGTCCGGGTAAGAGTACTGAGTCTGGAAAAGTGGCTCGACGATGGCCAGTCCGTAGTGGTCAGATTTGGCATTTGTGGATGCTTCAAAGAGAGGAAAGCGCGCACTACCGCGGCGCGGGAAGTCGATCACGCAGTGGCTCAGGAGTTGCACCTTCACCTGAAAATCAGCGGTGATCTCAGCCGCTCGGATGCGCGCTTCATAGTAGTAGAACTTGTCAGCTGCCCCCGGCTGCAGTGCAGCCTTATCCGCAGCAAGCAGGTTCAATTCTCCACTGCCCAGATCGCGATGGGACCGTCCGTTCATCGCGGCCGCTGCTTTGAGGCGCACCTCGTAAAGCGAACTGGGTGACGAAGCAATGGTGAAGAGAGAGGCGTCCGCATTCGCGACATCGCTACCTGCAGCCTGTTTCGCTTTTGCCAACCGCAGTCGATAAGATGTGTCCCAAGGCGCGGATTTCACAAGCTGTTCGAGGAACTCGATAGCTTCGGCGTTATGACCGGTCTTCTCGAGCAAGGCCGCCGCGGGATCAAGATTCTCGAACGGATTTCCCACCACCACCACCAACCGGTGAAGCAGATCGAGAGCTCCTGTTGTGTCGCCGGCAGCGAGACGGATTTCTGCGAGCCCCAGGAAGTTCGCCGCAACCAGCTTGTGTTCTTCAATTTCACGTGCGAAGACCAGCTCCAGGATCTTACGGGCCGACTGCTTGTCACCGCCCTCCAACAGTTGACGCGCGGCGCTCCGCAGTAATTCGGACGGAGGGGTGTTCTGAGGATCGCTGCGGTAAGAAGAGAGCTTTGCATCGAGGGTTCCGCGTTGAGCCGCCACTCGAAGTTCCAGTGGAGTCAGGGACTTTTCCTCAGCGGCACGCGTCTCGGAGGATAGTGCAGCGATCGCGGCAGCCGCGTCAGAATATTGCTTCGTCGTTACGAGGAAACGAATCCATCGTTCCTGCCAGTAATTGACCTCCTGCTGCGCATTTTGCCGCTCCATTCCGTCGAGTTTAAGAATTGCGTTCTCCTTCAGCTCAGTTACACGCTTGTAGACCAAGGCGCGCTGCCCTTGCGGAATCCAGGAAGCATCGGCAACATCGCCGAGCACGCGGGCGGGTTCCGGAGCGGCGTTGGCAACGTCGAGAAGCCAGTTCGTTGCCGCCAGCGCATCGCCCTGTGCAACATAGGCCGGATGAATCACAGCATTCGACTGCCAGGTGCCGTTGTAGCGGAGATAGGTTTTTACGATGGCATCGGCGTCAGGCTTCAACTCCCGGAAGAGGTGACGAATGCGCAATTGATCGCAGGTGCGTCCGAAGTCTCTCCAGAAACTCTCGGGAACACGCGAGCTGCTCAGCTGCTTTGTCAGCAGCGATAAAGCCTGTTTCCACTGCGCTGCAGCCGCCGTGCGGTCTCCCTGCTTGTAATAAACCACCGCGAGGCTGTCGTAGACGTCGGGGCGGTTCGCAGAGAGCTCCAGCGTGTGCTCGTAGTCGGCGATTGCCCTCTTGACATCGCCAGCACTGGCGTAATATTCAGCCAACGTCAGGTATCCCGATGCGCTCGCCGGACTTTGTTCCAGAATGCCGGCCAGGAAATCTTCCGGATTCCGGTGCATCGAGGTTCCAAGATATTCGCCGTAGCGCGTGCCGTAATAAAACCAGGTGTTCCCCGCCAACTGCTGAGCGCGATCTAGTGGCTTGGCGAGGCGCGTCTCAATCCGATCGTCAGCAAGCGCACCGAGGAATGCATCATTCACTTCCGGCGTGGGCTCGGAGAGATACAGGCCAACGAGCGCGCTGTATGCCTTGTTCCACACGGGTGGACGCGCCTTGCTTCGTGCCTGCACCACGGCATGCGCGAGAGCAGGTTTGCCGTGGGCAACCGCATAGTTGGCAGCCTGCTCGCCCCATTGTGCTGGATCGGTCCAGGTAGAGGCGATGCGAATCAGTTCTTGCGGCTGCTTGTCGAGCAGCAATTTGAAATAGCGTTCCTGCCTGGTTTGGTCGAGTTGCGGAAATACTCGGCCAAGCACACGCATCTCGTTTTGCTCGTCGCCAGCCGCATAATAGGCGTCAGCAGCTGCGATCAAATGGGGATTTCTGCTCTCGGACGGAAGTACGGCGGCGAATTGCTCCATTTGCTGGCCGAGCTCTGCGAAACGTCCGCGGCGTCGTTGCACGTCGATGAAGGGCTGAGGATTCACGGAATGGTGGGGCAGTGGTCCCCATTGCATCATCGACTCGAATCGCCAATGTGCCTCCTGATCGGCAAGGTCGGCGCTGACGGCAAGCGGAATCGCGAACCTATCAACATCGTCCAGGCTCATGCCACTACGCTTTGAATCTGCGAACCGCGCGAACGACAGGCGCTCCTCGGGAGTGAAGTACTTGCTTACGGTTGTTCCAAGTTCCTGCAATGCGCCCTGCATCTCATTGCGCGCTGTTTCAATGCGCCGGTGGCGCATATTTTCGCGCCACTGTGCGTCGGTCAATCCGATTACGCCTTGCTTCTCGACTTGGTCCTTCACAACTGGTAATTCGGCTTTTGAATCTTCAAGACCTCTTTGGAGTGTGGCGTAAGCTTGCTCGTGCTGGCGCAGGCGCGTCAGGATGCGGACATAAGTCTTGACGCCCGAATCATTCTCGCCCGTGGCGAGTAAGTCGCCGGCGGCCTTGGAAACGCCTTGCTCAGCGAAGCTGCGCGCTTGCTCGAGCATCCCCCAAGCTTCCAAACGGCGAGCCACTTCGAAGTACTTGCTCGCGTTATCAGGACGGCCTTCGATCAGCGCGGCCTGCAATGCGGCGGCGACCTCTTTGACCTTGCCCTGGCGTGCACGGATAGTGGCAACTTTCTCCATCCACTGCGGATCTTTGCACGCGAGTTGGTAGATACGCTCGTAGTCTGCGGCCGCATCGTCGAAGCGCATGAGGCGTTCTTCCAACTCCGCGCGGGCTGTGTACAAATCGGCGCGATCTGGACGAATTGCGATCGATTTCCCGAAGGTTTCGATTGCAGCCGGATAGTTTTCCAGGTTCGTTTGAGTCCGCGCCAGGACCATCGACCAGCGGTAATCCCGCGGAGATTGTGCAACCGTCTTTGCGTAGAACCCGACGAGTTGCTGCTGCCGCTGATATCTGAGCGCGTAAAGGGCGGCTTCGGCCGCCAGCCCATCATCCTCGGGAAAATTGTTGATCAATTCGATGTACTGATCGATCGCACCCGAGTAGTTGTTCATCCTTGTGAGCGCTGGAATCAACCCACGCCGCAAGCTGGCGATCAGAGCTTTTCGAGTGTCGCCAGGCAGCGGGACAGAGCGAAACATCGCGATCTTGTCGCGATAGAACTGCTCGAGGCCTTTGTCGTCGCCGGCCTGAGCGTACGTGTCAGCCATCGCCGCGAGGTATTCACCGTTGTATGGAGAATCCCTAAGCAGTCCCGCGAGAAGGTCTCGCGCCTGGTGGAATTGTTTGGCCTCGGTAGATTTGCGCGCCGCCTCATACCTGAACTGGGCCGCGAGTGCTGGATGTGCATCTTGGGAAGCCTGAATCAGCACGGAGATCGCCTGCGGCTGCATTTTCGTGCGCCAGTAATAGTCGACCGTAGAGCGCACCACGCCAAGTATTTTCGGGTTCTCGCGGTAGAGGGCTTCCACATTCTTCTGGGCCGATGCGAAGTCTTTTCGTCCCTCATAAAGGCGGATCAGGGCGTAGCGCAATTGCAGACGGGTCACAGGATCTGTAGTCAGCGCCGCCTGTCTCTCGATCGCATGTTGGCGCACGGCTTCCAAGGATTTCCGCTGAGCCAGGTTTTCGATTTCCTCCGCCTCCTCGATCGACGAAGTCCCTTTCGCGAGCACATCCAGAAAACTTTCCATCTCCGGTTTGCGGTTCTGCGCCTCCAGCACCTTCACCCGTAGACTGGCTGCCGCCATCGACGAACTTGCTGCTGCCGTAATGTTCGCGGTGCTTTGGTCCACCAGATCGCGGAACTTGGGTCGACGCGCGAGTTGCAGCAGTCGGGATTCAGCCGATGAATCCGGGCCGGCAAGGGCTCCTTTTACGTACTCTTGGATCGCTTTCGGGTAATCGCGTTGATTCTCGTAGATCGCTCCGGCTTCGTATGCGTACAGGTTCGAATCGCCCAAACGCGTTCGGCCTTGGTTCAGCAAGCGAATCGCATTGCCGAAATCAAAATAGTCCCAATAGATGGCGGCCGATTCGAGGTACCCGGAGGACAGACCAGGCGAGACTTGTGGCATTCGTTCCCAATAAGGTGCAGCTCGCGCAAACTGCTCGCGATCCGCGTAGATATCGCCGATGCGCGCCATGGTCGCAGTATCTGCCGGGTTCGCCTGCAAGAAGTGGTCTTGGATGCTGGCGGCGATTTGAGTGTCACCCGGATCGAAATATGCCAGGGAGCGATAGACGGAAGAAGCGGCCCCGGCAATCTCCGGTGCAGCAGGATATTGCTCGGCAAGCGACTGCAGGACTGGCGCACTTTCCTCAAAGTGGGAGCGCCACAGATTCGCGTAGGCCAGAAATTCGGCAGCAGCAGGATTCTTATGCCACGCCGTCGTGTCGGGAGCGCTCTCGCGAATCGCGGCTAGTTCCTGCCGGAGCTTGCCCCGGCGGGACAGGAAATTGAAAAATTCGTTGCGCAAGTTCGCCTCTTCAAACCAGTGCTGCCGCAACAACGCTTCCCACGCCGCTTCGTCGTGTGTCGGTGGAGACTGGTATGCTCCCAACAGATTCCGGATAAAGACTGGATTATGCGGAAATCGCTGATGCGCGTACAGGTTCAGGCGCAGGTACATCACGGGGCTTCCGCCCACAACGTTGGTAAAGTACTGCTCGAGTTCGCTGCCCTTGAAGCTGGCAACGGCATTACGCGTGAGCTGTTCGAACTCGTTGTCCCGTTTGTAGCGGAGGTAGAAGCGCGCGAGCTTGTCGTACCAGGACTTCTCGGCAAAGCGTGAGATTGCAAGACGGTAAACCTCTTCCTGCTGCGAGCCCAGGCGGTTCTGATCAAGGAACGTGGCCAACCGTTCATAGAGCCCGGGATCATCAGGATTGCGATCGATTTCACGGCGTAAGCTGCCGAGAGCCGCAGGAATTTGTTTCCGCGCAACCAGCCGCGCCAGGTATCGTTCCAGTACGCGCGCGTATTCGGGGGAACGGGCACCGATCTGGATTCCCGTGGCAGCGGTGCTCCCTAGCTGGAATGATTCGCTAAGCCTGCCCTGTGGCGGCCGGTTCCCGCTCTGAGCCTCAACCGTTCCTTTTCCTTCCTCGCCCTCTCCCTCTGCCTCGGCTGTGCTTCCGCTGTGATATGCCGTGGACGACGCCGAGTACCTGGAATCGTAGGAAAGATCTCCGGTTCCCAGAGGAACGTACTCCGCGGTTGCAGCCAATTCCTGGAGGACGGAATCGTAAATCGCAAATTCCTCTTTCGTGTTGTTCTTGCGCGCGTATGCATCGGCCATCAGCAAAGCCACTTCGGTGCGCTGACAAGCTTTCGGGAAGTTCGCGAGAAACTCGCGCCCGCCCTGCAGGACCGCATCGCTCTCCCCGGAATTGGCATAGAACTCGAGCAATTGAGCATGCAATTCGGCGCGGCGAGCGGCATTCGGAAACTTGCTGTCGAGGAATGCCAACAGTTCGGCGGCCCGCGACCGATGGAAGTAAGGTACGGCGCGCTGCTCTTCGTCCGAGTACTGATACGCAGGCTGCGTCGTATTCAGGATCAGCGAGAGTATCCCGTTCAGATAGCCGGGTCCTTGATCGAGAGTGGCGATCTCCCGATACATCGACAACTCACCAGAGCCCAGACGAATAGGCGTTTCCGGTGCGGTCAGCAGGATGGCTGTAAGACCGGCGATCGCAGTCTCCTGCGCGTTGGCCAATTCCCTGCTGTTGTAGAGGGCAAAGTAGTACCGAGCCGATTCGGGATACGAATGGATATCTTCCAGGAGGCGGGCACAGACATAGAGCTCTTGCGAGGTCCAAGCAGATTTCACCGCATCTTTATGCGTGCGAAAATCTGCAATCGCCTGCTGCGCGACGTCAATCTTTCCTTGCTGCTGGTAGTAGTAGAAGATGCGAGACGTGGCATTCAGATCCTGGGGATTTGCCACCAGAGCCGCATGGGCATCATCGCGAAACTTTCGCAAGTTCTGGGTATCGCGCAGTAGATCGAAATAGCTTTTGACCAATTGCGGATCCCAAAGCGGCTGAAAACTCTGCTCGTAAACAGCCAATCCTTCGCGGACTGAACCCTGGCGGTACTCGACCATAGCTTTCGCCCGCACCGGGAAAATCTGGTCGTTGGGAAATTGCTTCCGGTAATCGCAGATCAGTTGCCCGGCAGCAGCATATTCTTTCTGCGCGACCAGGAACTCAAGAAATCGACCGTACAGCGATTCCTCTTTGGGATAGCGCTCGATCCAGCCACGATATTGTGCGATTGAGACTTCCTTGGGAAGTCCCTGGTTCTGAATCACGCCGAAAATTCGCTCGAACGCCAGCCAGCTGCGCTGCTCCGCAGGGGAGGTCAGCTTTTCCGACGCGACGGGCGGGGCAGTGGCCACAAGCGAAAGTACTTTGATCTCATCCGCCGGGCGGACGCGGTGGTGATAGAAATCAGCAAGAGAGAGTTGCGCATTGACCTTGTCGGATGAGCTCTCGACATATGCCTTCCAATCTGCTTCGGCTGCCGTGAAATCGAGTTGCTGCTCATCTTCGAGGGCACGCAAGGAATAAAGCTCGGCATTGTGCGGCTGCGCCTTGATCAGTTCAGTCAATGCGGGACGGGTTTCGCTGGGAGGCCGGCGGAAGGCCACCGTCGCCCCCGGGAGCGACATCCGGCGGAAGAACACCGCTTCGTTTGCGCTGTTGGCTTCGACATTACGAATCCAAGCGGGCAGTTCCGCCATCGCGCCAAGAGTCGCAACGATGCTAACAACCGCCATCCCAGCCAGCAGAAGACGCGTGCGTTTCGAGGAATGATCAAGGAAGTACTTCAATCTGCACCTCCTGCGAACCGATGTTGTGCGCGATGTCCTCTGCCGTAACGGTCAGTTTGTAAGTGCCCGGAATCATCTGCACGGGGATCGTGAGCGCTCCCGTATTCGCTCCGGACTTCGAATCCCAGCGGAGGGAAACAGGAACAGCGCCATCCATGCGTGCCGTCAGGTTCCGTGTGGTCTCTGAAGCCCTAACTCTCACCGCGATGCTGTCTCCGCGCTGATAGCGCTTTCGATCCAACTTCACCTGCACTACGGGAGGCTTGCTTGCAATGACGAATGTTTTCGCTTCCCGATACGTGTGCCCGGCTTGATCGCGAAGTATCAGCCGGACTATGTACGTTCCATCCTGCATATCCGTCGGAGCAAGAAAGCGTGTCTGCCAAACATCTTCGGATGACAGATGCCGAAGTGGCTGCACCAATCCGAAGGGGAACACGGCGATCGCAGAAACGATCGATTCGTCAGTCTTGACTCGGAGAATGGGATCTCCCGGACGAATCACTCGAGGCCGCAGCAGCGCCCGAGGCACGGCAAGAAACGAAGTGTACGGAGTAACGAACTTGTATTTGCGCGCCAGGCGAATGATCTCATCAATCGTCGCTTGATCTTCCCCCTCGCGTTCGATCTTCTCCAGCAGAGCATCGACGCGGGCTCGCGCCCAGAGCCGCGGTAATTGCGGATGGTCGAACGACTCTTTCGGCAAATTCGTCCCGCCTGCAATCTGTACTTGTGCACCGTCCCGTACGCCACGCACGGTGAAGCTGACGTTCTCCTGCGGTTTGTCATACTGGCCGACCCAAGAGGCGAGCGCACCCGAAAAAGTCGACGATTGCAAAGGATAGACGGCATGAACTGAGTCGCTCGGATTTACCGAGAGATCCAGTTGCCCGACTGGACTTCGTCCGATCTTTGACCAGAAGGAATTCAGTTTGAAGTCCATGGGCTCGGTTGAGAGCACGTGCTCGAGCAATCCGTCCTGCTGCGCAAGCATCCGAAACAGCGGCAGGTTGGCATCATCGCCCACGGCAAGAATGTAAGTGCGAGGGCGTTGCGTAGCCGGAAGCTGATGCCATGACGAGGCATACCACGATGCGAGCCTGGCGTCGCGAATGGGCCCGCGCGTTGCACCGCCATCACTGAGAATTACAAGATACGCATTGCTTGCGCCCGGTGCAGCGGACTGCTCCAGACCGGCCTTGAGGGCAGCTTGCAGATCGGTGCCTCCGCGCAAACGGCTGGCGCGAACAACGTCAATAGCATGTTGAACATTGACCTGCTCTGCGGACGCCAGAGGGATCACTTGCGTTTCGCTGTTGAAGAGCACCAAAGCGAAATGATCGCTTGGGCGCAACGAGTGCAACAACGTTTCCAGCGCCTGATAACTACGCTCCAGTTTCTCCCACTGCATGGAGAGCGAGGTATCGAATAAGGCAATGACGGTCCGGGCGCCGCTGGCGCCGTTGTCGCTACTCGGCGGGTTCACTCCGAAGCCGAGCAGCGCCTGCACCTCGAAAAACCCGGGCTCGTTGGTGTTGTGTTCCGGGGCTGTTTCCGTGGGGGATGGCTGAGCGCTCACCGGGTTCCGATAGGTCAATCGCTGCAGAGTGTCCGCCGCGGCAGGATCCAGATCATAGGTCGCCACGAAGTCTTCGCCAAGATTGACGTTTTGCCCCTCAAAGTGTCCGCGAACAAGATGAGGCGAGTTCTGCTCGAATTGCAGCGGGAATGTCTTCCCCGGCGCCCCAAAGTTGCGCATCGGATAAACGGAGTGAAGTTCGAAGTTAATTCGCAAATAACCGGCCGACTGTGCCGAGTAAGCATCCGGCCGCAACGGGATCGCGAAGTACGACTTCAGATTCTCAACGGGAACGGCCTCGTGATACTCGATCTCAAGACGTTTTGTCCCGAATGGAGGAATGGGAACAATTCGCGCGCTGAAGACTGAAGTGCGTTTCGCTTCCTCCGAGCCGCGTTCGCCCATCTGCAGCATCCCGGGATCGATCGCCTGGCGCTTGAGCTGATTGTAGATTTCTTCGGCGCGCTTGCGCTCGAGAATGACAGCGGGCAGGCGAACCGGACCGTCCCAAGTGGCGAAATCAGAAATGGTCGCATGGCTCGGAAGTGCAAAGATGTAATTTCCTTCCTCGATGCGTCCGGTGTGATTGGCGAAGATCTGCCGCACGAAGACGCGAGCGTCGCCATTGTCGATGCGAATGGTGATCTCCATTTCCTCAAGCGACAAGATTGCGGGATTCGGCTGCTGCTTATCGCGCGGGATCAGCACCCCTGCATCGCCAAACAGCAAAGAGCTACTTAGCAATGCAATAAAGAAGGAAAGGAGCAGGTTTTTCATGAGTGCAGCTTCTGCTCTGGTATGCGGACCAGGCCATTGTCCGTGCCTATGAAGATGTAGCCATTTGCAGCGGCAAATGCCGTGACGTTCAGCGATGGTAAACCGTTACGGATCACCGACCAGCGTTGCGAGTGGCGGTCGTAGACATACAATCCTTGCCCCAGACTTCCTGCCAGAACGTAGTTCTCGGTAACCAGCATGGCATTGGGATTGATTTCCAGCGCACCCGAAACCGACGCGAACGGATGAAAGCGGCCTGAGGAATCGAGTGCCAGCACGCCCGCACCGTATGTTCCCACCATCCACTCGGAGCCCACCCGGACAATGGATGTGATCCAGTTGTGTTTCAGGTTGGAAGAAGAAGTCGTGTAGTTGAACTTGACGTCCCCCTCATCAAGGCGCGACAGTCCACCCAGAGTCCCGGCCATCAATTCGTTTCCCGAAACGCCCAATGCATACACGTGATTGTTCACGAGTCCGTGGAACGCGTACATGCTATGAGCGCCGCTGGCATCGAGAAAGGTTAGGCCCGCAGGAGTTGCGAGTACCAGGCCTCCCCGATAACTGGCAATGTCGGTGACGTGATCGGCAATCAATCCATCCGCCCGCGTCAAGACCTGTTGCTCGCCGCCTGCCTCGTTGAACTGCACCAGGCCGTTTGCAGTGGCGACATAGGTTGAGCCCGTTTTCGAATCCGGGAGAATTCGATTTACGCAGAAGACGTGCTCGTCTTCCACGTGCCGGACGCGGCGCTCATCCGAGACAACCAGATCCAGGCCGCGATCGAAATAGCCAATCCAAAGCTGTCCGTTTGCAGCGGTGGCCAGAGCCGAGATGTTGCGATCGCTCAACACCGCACTTTTTGATCCGAGCACTCGCTGCCAACCGAGGCCGTGCGCCTTCATGCGGTAAAGGCCGTCGCGTGCAACGGCGAACATGGCTCCGTCGGAAGTAAATAGCTGGCGGATTTCCGCCAGTTCACTTCCTTGCCCCAAATTTGGATTCAGCCGACGGCCCTCCAACGGAATCCCAAGCACGCCTTGATCTTCGGAGCCAACAAATAGATCAGTCGATGTAGCCAACAGAGCTGTGGTGAAAACACCGGGAGCGAGTATTCGCGAGAAACTGCCGCCCTCGAATACAGCTACGCCGGAAACCGTTCCGACGTACACTCTCTGACCCGCAATGGCTAGCGACCGCACATCTGGATCGGGCAGTCCTTGTTGTTCGTTAAAGGTTTCTACTTGACCACCGTGGAAATGAATGACGCCGCGATCCAGGGTTCCGAGCCATAGATTTCCTTCATCTCCTGCAAGAGCGGTCACGTGCACCCTATCCAAAGAAGGATGCAGAATACTTATCCGTTTCCCGTCATAGAGCAGAACCCCCCGCTTCTTGGTTCCCATCAGAAGATGCCCGGAGGTAACGGGGAGAATGGAATTGATACCGCGGGCGTCGGCTGTCGCGGGCAATATCTGCCGGAACGCGCGCCCGTTGAAGGCGAGAATACCGTCATTGGCGGTCGCGATGAGCAGCTCTGGCTCGTGCGAGTCAGCCAGAACAGCAGGGGCAAGGGCAACCAGCGGAGAACTCGGCAGATCGCCGCCGACGGAATACTGTCGCAGCAGGACTCCGCCGGTGTCGTATTCGTGGAGCCCGGCGGGCCCGGCGATGAAAAGATGATCCTGAAAACGCGCGGCCTGCAGAAAGATCTGCGGAGAACTCACAACTTCAAATCCGACGTTCGGCGCGGGAGCGTACGGCTGAACTGCAATCGCAAATTCGTTTTCGGAGCGAACCTGCTCAGCCGCGGTTCGCAGCGCCGCCGAACCTCGCCAGACCACCGCCACACCAAGCAGAACCGCAGCACTTACAACCGCCCCTACTGCCGCACGCATCCATACGACCGACGCCCGCTCCATGGCTCCTCACGGTCAGGACAGTGAACGATACATGCTGAATTCTGTCCTGAATATTGGGAAGCAAGGCCCGGACCACATTGCTCGTGAGAGCGTCTACAGGCTTTGTACAGCTCACGGGGCCTGGCGAGCTGTGTACGGAACTAGACAGTGCGTCATCCGGAACACAGTTTCACTTTAGTATGCGAATGGTTACAAGACGCTCAGAACTTTCCGAGCTTGACTCTTACCACCGCGGGATCGTCGGCATGAAACTGTAACCCACGATCCGTCTCGTCGCCGTTCCACAAGCGTACGGGCTTCCAGACGCCATTCTGATAGCTGCCTTCTTCTGCTGCCAGGATCTGCGAGCGCATACCGGGCAGCCGTCCAGGCGGATGAAAACTGACGCTTACGTCCACTCCGGTGACCAGGAATTCATCCGGCCCAAGTTGCGCGACCAGCGCGCCACCGTGCGCATCGTTTGTCCCAGGAGGGCGCCGGCCATCGTGTTGGGGAAATCCGTAAGAAATGCTTGCCTGCCATGGGCCAAAGTCCAGATCCTGCTCCGCCTTGCCGGCCTCCTCCATCGAGGTTTTCAGTTTACCGTCAAAGTTCAGCTTCGCGATCTCGCGGACCATGGGCGCAAGGAGCGCAAAATTCCTGGCGTGCCCGCCGGCCGGTACATCGCCGAGAATATTCCAGCCGCGCGGATCTATGCCGAAGGGGGCGATCCCGATGGCGCCTTCGCCTAATGCCAGGAAATCGTAGCGCGCGAAAGAGTCACCCTTCGCGATCTCAGGAACGAGCAGAGGATTGTCCGGACGATGGTAGGCTGCCAACACCTCGCGCACGAAACCGGCGTCATCGCCGTAAATATCCGGCGCGATCGCTTCGATCGACGGCGCTAATACACGCCACAGGCCTACCCAGCGCTGCACCGCGCCTCCGCTCGGATACTGAATTCCGGGAATCAGCAGTTGGCGTTCAGGCAACTCCGCGGGAGGATAGCTAAGCCACACGTTCATATAGAGCGGAATATCGAACTCGCCCTTGCCAGCCGCGGCAATTTCGTTGAGGTAGTGCGCCTGATGGTAAAGCTGAAACAGTTCGTCGGCATCGCCGTCGAATACTTCTCTCCACGAACCAGACTGCTTGTGCGCAGCGGCCAGCATCTCGGCGGGTACTGCCGCGGCAAACTCTTTATTCGATTCCGGCGAGAAGTCGCGCGGGCTTCCGATGATCCCCGATTCATTTTCGACCTGCACCATGAGAACCGTGTGCTGCTCACCGTCGAGGGACTTCAGGTGCCGCATCAGGGCGACGAATGCGGACTTATCGGCTTCGAGGTTGGAGTGGGAGCTTGCCGAGAGAACATCGATCGGTTCTCCGTCTGCGCGGACCACGCGCGGGAAGCGCCTTGTGTCCGTCTTCACCCATTCGGGGACATAATGCATGTTGCCGTTCTTCCACGTCCCGAACCAAAGCAGCACAACGTGGAAGTTGTGCTCGCGCGCACCGTTCACCAGCAGGTCGACATTGTCCCAATTAAATTTGCCTGGTTGCGCTTCGATCTGCTCCCAGTACACCGGGGCCTCGACCGTGTTGGCATGCAATTCGGCGAGCGCCTTCCAGATTCGCGGCAGTTCCGAAGGCCATGCGCTGGAATTGTGCACCTGCCCGCCGAGCATCAAGTAAGGTCGACCGTCGACCAGCAGCGCCCAGCGGCCGTCCTTGTCGACCAACTTCGGGGCTTCCGCAGCCCAACAAAGGGCAAAAGCGGCAGCTATGAACAGCAACCGGGCCAGACCTTCGCGAATTCGCACACTAATTCCTTTACGCATTTCTTTGCGCTCCCTTTGCTATGAATGACAAAGAGAAATGATGCTCCTATCGTCACGAACTTCA
>Ga0126379_10000333_pt1 | contig 25741 bp, 16 predicted proteins | sample PanSoiMetPlot_24_FD_92640 | JGI IMG/M metagenome (GOLD analysis project Ga0126379, IMG submission 92640) | Tropical forest soil microbial communities from Panama - MetaG Plot_24 | ecosystem: Environmental > Terrestrial > Soil > Tropical forest > Bulk soil | place: Panama | collected 2016-02-17
ACTGCCGGAACTTGAGCTTCGCAGCCGGGAGCCCGCATCTCCCGGCTAGAAGCAGAGGATGTGGGGCTGGTCCCCACATCCTTTTTTTTTACCAGCCGCTGATCTACGCAGATAAGCGCAGATTGAAGAGAGCCGCGAATAAACGCGAACCAACACGAATGAGGCACTGGTCTCACGCTGGCCTTTTTCTCCGGATAATTGAAAAACCCTGGACCACGGAGGTGTCCCGGATGTGCTCACGCATGTTTCTAAAATCGTCTCGGGGTTGAGTGTGAGACGCGGCAATGCCGCGTCTCTACGATCGAGATCAATCTTTTTGCGCCCTCTGTAAAGCTGTTCTATCGGCGTTTCTCTGCGTGCATCTGCGGCCGTTCCACCACTGAACTAACCACCGTGACGCAAATCACATCCCGCATCCTTTCGCCGGAGGATACTCAGGAGTGAGAACGCCCGCCGTGCGTTGGGCTGTTGGAGAGCGCGGCACGAAACACCCCCCGCGGCAGGACGGATTCCTCACAGGGATGACCTGAAGGTTCAATGTAGAGGAGGTCCTTTATGCAAGCCCTGCAGACCGCAACCGAAATTGGATTCAAGAACATTCTCTTTCTTACTGACTTCACCGAAGCATCGCAAGCCGCTCTCTCCTACGCGCTGGGGTTCGCTCGCCATTACGGCGCTCAGCTGTATCCGGCGCACGCCTGCGATCCGTTGATCCTCACGGAAACCACATCCGCGGACGTCATCGATAAAGTGGTTGACAACAGCAAAAAAGAACTCGAGAAGCTGGCCAGAGACAACAAGATGACCGGCCCTGCCCTGTTCACACGTGGCACCGTGGAGAACGCTCTCGCGAAGTGGATCGACGAACATGGAATCGATCTGGTCGTGGTGGGCACACACGGACGCCGTGGCCTGCAACGCTTCCTGCTCGGCTCGACCGCGGAGTTCATCTTCCGCAACGCCACTTGCCCGGTACTCACCGTGGGCCCACACGTCGCGCTCCGGCCTTACAACGGCTTCACGGCCGACAGCGTCCTGTTCCCCACCGACCTGGGCTCGCATGCCGAATTTGCAGCGACGTATGCTCTCTCATTCGCGCGAGAGACTCATGCCCGCCTTACGTTCATGCACGTGGTTCCACTGCAGGAAGTTTTCCAACGCAACCGCACCGAAGTAGTCGACGCCGCCAAGGTAAAACTGGCCAACCTCATCCCGTCGGACGCTCAGGCGTGGTGCCAGCCGGAGATGGTTGTCGAAATCGGCGATCCGGCTCTGGAGGTGGAAGGCTATGCGGAAAAGGAGCGTCCGGACCTGATTGTTCTGGGTCTGCCTGCGGACAAGGAATTCAGCGCGCACTTCCGTACCGGCGTGACTTACAAGCTGGTGAGCTCGGCGCCGTGCCCGGTTCTAACGATTCGGGATATGGCGAGCAAGTAAAGCATCGCCGGAATCGCACGGAATCGCAGCGAAATCGCCGTAATCGGAAAGGCCCGGATAGAAAGCATGGGGTTCGACCCGATTACGGCGATTTCGCGCGGTTACGTGCGGTCTTTTGTGCGGGAACGGTCAAAAAGCATGGACCTCTGTGTCAGCGATCGCCCAGCGCCGTCAGGCGCGAATGAAAGTAGCCCGGCAGGAACTGCCGGGTAAGGGAGCAGAAGATGAACAGTCCCGGTAGGGACGGCTGACGCTACAATAGCCAGCCTATGTCCTACCATACCCGCACCAGCCTCTTGTTTCATTGCGTTTTCTCCACCAAGAGGAGGGTGCCTTCGATCCCGAGCGAACTCAAGACACGATTGTGGTCATATGTCGGCGGCATTGCCCGGACTAACCACATGAAGGCCCTGGCAGTGGGTGGCATGCGCGACCACCTTCATGTCTTGCTGTCATTGCCTCCGACCATGGCAATTGCCAAGGCCATCCAGCTCATCAAAGCCGGATCCTCCAAGTGGATGCACGAGCAGCGTGTAAAGGGATTTGAATGGCAAGTTGGATATGGAGCATTCACCGTCGGCATCTCCCATATCCCAGCAACAGTGAATTACATCCGTAATCAAGAAAAGCATCATGCCAAGAGAAGCTTTGCTGAAGAGTGGAAGCTATTCATGAAACGTCACGGGCTTGGTGAGGACGAAGATTAATTTCAGCCGTCCCTGCCGGGACTCCGCGTGATCCCTCCTCGCACCCGGCAGTTCCTGCCGGGCTATTTTCATTCGCGCCTGTCGGCGCTTTTTCTATGTTGCTTTTCACGTTAACTTTCGCTTGACGTAGACGAAGAGTGGCGCACGGCTAAAACCGTGCCGCTTCAAATCTCCGGATGTGAGTTCTCTCACATCCTTTTTTAATCACGAGGTAGTAATCTAGTCCAAGCAATGACCACCAAGCCTGAATCCGCGCGTCACGAGAGCGAGTCCACGCAAGCTGTTCTGCCGCCCAGCCCGCTGACCCCGATCTTTCACCCGCGGACGGTCGCCGTGATCGGGGCGACGGAGAAGCAGGCCAGCGTCGGCCGAACGGTGCTCCGCAACCTGCTGGACCAGCCCTTCGGGGCCACCATCTTCCCTGTCAATCCGGGCCGCGCCAACGTTCTGGGCGTGCGCTGTTATCCCAGCGTAGCCGCGATCGGCGAGGCGGTGGATTTGGCCATCGTGATCACGCCTGCGGCCACCGTCCCCGCCGTCCTGCGGGAGTGTGAAGACGCGGGCGTGCTGGGCGCGATCGTGATCTCGGCCGGCTTCGCCGAACTCGGAGAGGAAGGCAAAGAGCGCGAGCGCCGGATCCACGAAGTCCTTGCCAAAGGACGGTTGCGGCTGATCGGCCCCAACTGCCTGGGCGTGATGAACCCGCGCACGGGGCTCAACGCCACGTTCGCGCAAGCCAATGCCTTGCCGGGCAACATTGCTTTCCTCAGCCAGAGCGGTGCGTTATGCACGGCGATTCTGGATTGGAGCCGGCGGGAGAACGTCGGGTTCAGCGGATTTGTCTCTGTCGGGTCCATGCTCGACGTGAACTGGGGTGACCTGATCTACCACTTCGGCGATGACGCCTACACCTCCAGCATCCTTATATATATGGAGTCGATCGGCGATGCGCGAAGCTTCCTCTCCGCGGCCCGCGAAGTCGCGCTGCGCAAGCCGATCATCGTGATCAAGCCCGGTCAGTCGGAAGCCGCGCGCAAAGCGGCGTCGTCGCACACCGGCGCCATGACCGGCGCGGATGAAGTTTTTGAAGCCGCGTTTCGACGCTGCGGAATCCTCCGCGTGGCCACGATCGGCGAACTGTTTGATATGGCGGAAGTGTTGGGCAAGCAGCCCCGTCCGCGCGGCCCGCGCCTGGCCATCGTGACCAACGCCGGCGGCGCCGGCGTGCTGGCGACCGACGCTCTGCTCTCTAACGGTGGCCAGCTTGCTTCGCTCTCCGCGCAAACGCAGGCAACGCTGAACCAGCTTCTCCCCGAAGCCTGGAGCCACAACAACCCCGTGGACACTCTCGGCGACTGCGGGCCGGAGATATACGTCAAGGCTCTGGAAACTGTTGCCGCTGACGCCAACTGTGACGCGGTACTCTCCATCCTCGCGCCGCAAGGAATGTCAGAGCCGGAAAAATCGGCGGGACTGCTGAGCAAGATTTCCGATTCCCTGCAGAAGCCGCTGCTCGCCAGCTGGATGGGCGGCAGCCGCATGCAGATGGCGGCCGACGTCCTCAACGAACACCGTATCCCCACGTTCGAATACCCGGACGACGCTGCCCGCAGCTTCGCCTACATGTGGCGCTACAGTTCGAACTTGCAGGCGTTATATGAAACCCCGGTCTTCGCTGGCGACCTGCCGCAGGGCGGCCGTGAGCGCGTGAAGGAAATCCTGAGCCAGGCCCTGGCGAAAAACCGTACGATCCTCACCGAGCACGAATCCAAAAAAGTTCTCGAGGCCTACGGATTGCCGGTGGTCGCTTCGAAGATCGCCGTCTCGGCGGCGGAAGCCGTGGCCGCGGCGCGGGAGATCGGCTTCCCGGTTGTCGTGAAACTCAATTCGGAGACCGTGACCCACAAATCCGATCGCGGCGGCGTGAAACTGAATCTCGCCGACGCGGCTGCCGTGCAGGCCGCCTATGCGGAGATCGAAGCAGCCTTTACCTCCGATGGAAGTTTTCAAGGCGTGACGGTCCAGCCGATGATCACGAGTCGCGGCTACGAATTGATTCTGGGCAGCTCCAGCGATCCTCAGTTCGGCCCGGTGATGGTCTTCGGCCTCGGCGGACAACTGGTGGAGATCCTGCGCGACCGCGCGCACGCCCTGCCGCCGCTCACCACCACATTGGCCCGCCGCGTGATGGAGTTCACGCGTATTTTCCAGGCGCTGAAGGGCGCGCGCGGGCAAAAGCCGGTGGACCTGGAGAAACTGGAGGAACTGCTGGTCCGTTTCAGCCAGCTGGTGGTCGAGAACCGGCGCATCGCCGACGTTGAGATCAATCCTCTTCTGGCCGGTCCCGACGTCCTGCTCGCGCTGGACGCGCGCGTGATTCTGCATCCGGCGGCAGTGAAAGACGCTGATCTGCCGTGTCCGGCTATCCGTCCTTATCCAGCACAGTATGTATCCCAATGGCAGCCGGCCGGCGGTCCAATCTTCACGATTCGGCCTATTCGTCCCGACGACGAGCCGCTCATGGTCGACTTCCATCACCAGCTCTCCGAGATGAGCGTTTACATGCGCTTCTTCCTCCCGATCAAGTTGGACGTACGTACCGCTCACGAACGGCTGTTCACCAAATGCTTCATCGACTACGACCGCGAGATGGCGCTGGTGGCTGAATACACGGACGCTTCCGGAGAGCGCCACCTGGCGGGTATCGCCCGGCTCGTACGCAAGCATTCCGATAACTCCGCCGAAGTGGCCTTTCTGGTGGCCGACAAATTTCAGAACCGCGGCCTGGGAACTCATCTTCTGGAGCAGTCCATGGACGTCGCCCGCAAGGAAGGCATCCGGGCGCTCGAAGCGTCAACTCTCTCCGACAACTTCAACATGAAAGACATGTTCGCAAGAGCGGGTTTCAGGTTCTCGCCGCCGGAAGATGGCGTGGTCACGGCGTCGTTGGAGTTGTGAGAGGAACTTCCTGAGCACCCAGGCATTTGTGGCATCCGCGCCCTCGCCGGTGCTTGCCGTGCACAAGGGCTGATAAGTCCCCCAAGTGGAGTGAGAGCGGGAAAATTTAGGGCGCGTCGAAGGACGTCTACGGAGAAATGGCGACGAAGCGCCGGAGGCGCGACCACAGGGTAGCCCACGGCGACAGCCGTGGGTACTGTGCGAGTAAGACTGAGAGCCCCGGAGGGGCGGCAGATCTCTCACAGCTACCTGCATAACCCGGTTCATGTTGTGTTCAGCACGAAAGAACGCCGCAAGCTGATTTCCAACCAATCACAGACCCACTTGTGGGCCTATCTAGCCGGCGTTTGCAAAAAGCAAAAGATTTTCGTGCATGAAATCGGAGGTATGGAAGACCACCTTCACATGCTGGTCCAGATTCCCCTCACCTTGGCGTTTTCCGAGGCAATGCAGGAGATCAAGACCAGCTCATCCCGCTGGATGGGCCGCAACTTCGCATGGCAGCGCGGATTCGGCATCTTTGGCGTGAGCGCTTCCAATGTGGACGCGGTGGTTCGGTACATCCGGACACAGGAAGCCCATCACCGAAAGATGACGTTCGAACAGGAGTTCATTGCTTTGTTAGACAAACACGGCGTGGCCTACGATCCACGATACGTATTCGGCTGAAGAGGTGTGCCGCGCCTCCGGCGCTCGCACGTTTTTACACCTTACCCACGGCGTTGCCGTGGGCTACCTTCTGGTCGCGCCTCCGGCGCTCAGGCTCAGAACGAGTGTCCACATGAACGTCAACCGCGAGCCTGCAGTTGAAGTGAGGCCAGACACAACTGAACTGCGGAAAGCACGATAAGCAGCCCGATCATGGCGCACTTTTTCATACTTCTACTCCTTGCGTCTGACGTGCACGATTTTTGCGCGTTGGGGGTGGTTGAAACGAAGCGTATTTGCCACAGACGCTTCGTTCCGCCCCCTCGTCCCCAACGCGCAAAGATCGAGGGCACCGAGCGGCCCTTGCTTGTGTGGCACCGGCACTCTTGCCGGTGCTTGGTGGTTCACCTTTAAGCTCGTGTCACCTTCAACCCCCACAGCCGAGGGCGGCTGTGCTCCATCTTATGGTTTAGCTCAACGAACCCTGCACTCGGGGAACTGATCATGGTCTCTTATCTCAATATCTGAGTTAACACAGCCAAAGAAGCCCATGAGGCCGGGCTGTGCGGCGTAGCCGAGATGTTCGTCGAGGTCAAAGATGTCCTCGATGGTCTTCAACATCGAGTAGTGGTTGAACGGAATATCGGAGACGGTTCCCTTCTTCAGGAGGGGAGAGAGCAGCACGGCGCCGGTGCGATCGCCACCGTAACTCTTGAACGCCAACGTGAAGTTGGCAATCTGGCTGGACTGCGGAAACGCGGCCAGGTTCGGACCGGGCTGCTCGTTGCAGCAGAATGCACCGTCGAAGTTCACCTGAAATCCTCCGGCTGGGTTGGGCAAGATGGTGGCTCCGCCTTCGTCGAAGTTGATGATGAGCAATCCGTCGCGACGATACGCCTCGGACGCCATGATCATCGGCACCCACTTCTGGAGGAACAGATCGGCGGAGACAAGTCCGCCGGGCTGCCCGTTCTTGCAGGGCCCGTCGTGGCCGTCATCGCACAGGTTGGGCGTGATGAACACGAAATTCGGAGTGGTGGATTCGGAAGCAAGGTCCTTGGGAAACAGATTGAGGTTCACGACGTTGCTGTCGCAGTCCGGCGAGTCGATGATGGAATGAAAGTAGACGAAGGGATTGTGCCGAGCCGCGTATTGGTCGCCGAGCGGAACCGTCAGCGAGGGCGCTTCGGCAGATTCGGTGTTATCAACCTGGTTAAGTGGCGCATGCCCGCAGGTCGCCGACTCGCGCTGGGGGTCATTACCCATGTCACCCATGTACGCGCGCCACGTCTTGCCCGCGGCCTTCAGCTGGTCGGCCACCGTCTTGATTGAGGCCGGATAAACACAGCCGTTGCCGATGGCCTGCCCGTCCGGCGTGATGCCGGTGAGGTTGAAGTCAGCGAAGATGAAGCAGTCGTTGCGTGTCTCCGGCGTTGCCGCCTGGCCGCTGATCATGGCGATATAGTTGTCCAGGCTGGCGTGACCTGTGCCGAAGTACTGGCGCAAGAGGACACCTTGGGACGTCAAGGTTTTGGAGAGAAACGGAGCCTTTGAGTTCGGGCCAAACGTCACGTCAAAACCTTCATTCTCAAGAACGATCACGAAGACATGGCGAATTCTACGATCATGTCTGTCGTCTCGATCATCGTTGAATCCGAATGAAGAGCCCGCGCACATTCCCAGCAAAATTGCAATCATGCATGACTTGGCGATGAATCTGTTCATGTTGCCTCCCGACAAGCTTCGGCGCGAGGCTACTCGTGCGCGGTTAAGGAATTGTGAAGGGAGGAATAAAGTTGTGTTGTTTTGGCCGTTGGCTCTTGCCCTTGGCTCTTGGCTTTTTGGCGAGTGTGGATCGTAAGCAACGAAGTGTTTGGTAAACAATACAATGAACTCTTGTTCGAAACAGCATCTTCCGGTGCCACATGTGCCGCCCCTCCGGGGCTCTCAACTTACATGCACATAACCCACGGCTAGTGCCGTGGGCTACCTCTGGTCGCGCCTCCGGCGCTTGGGCCCAGCACGAGGGTTCACATAACCGTGAACCGCGAGGTTGAAGTTTGGGTGAGAGCAATCTCAGCGGCTAAAGCTGAGACAGGTTTTGCTTTTACGGCACTTTTTCGCTGCGGGTCAGCCAAGCCTGAAGGCCTGGGTAGGGCTCGTGCTCTGATACGAACTGCATCTACCGTTTCGGCCGCTTGAAGAATCCGACCAATTCCGTAACGTGGCCATTCTGTCTGGTGATTACGCTCACCAGTTCCCAGGAGTCCTGCCCTAGATCATTGGCCTTGCGGTCAAACTCTTCCGGAGTCTTTGCCACCAGCACATGGTGTTCCCAGATCTGCGCGGGGCCTGCTGGAGCCGCAACCGGCGGTGGAACCACGTGCGTTACAGGTGCCGGCGCGGGACGCTCCCTGACGTTCAAGACGAAGGTTTGCACCTGTTCGGTATCGCCGGCCAGAACGGTTACGTGAACCGGGAAAGACCCTGCTCGAGCTTCGGAAGAAGCGCTGATTGAGATCGTATTAGCGCCAATCCGTCCTGCCGCTGTCTGAGCATTCGTGCCGTCAGGAAAATCGGAGAGATAGAAATCAAATTCGGGCCGGGCGTTGCAATCCGCGAGGGCAATGAAAGAGGAAGTGTTGCATGTGATGGTGACGGTGAGCGATGCATGCTCGCCCTGCACAACGGTGACGACCGAAGGAGAAACGGCAATGAAAAATTCAGGAACCAGGCTCTGGGCTGCAATTGGCTTCAGCCCGGCCAGGAAAAACAGAAGCGCAGAGATATATTTTATCGATCGGGGCATAAATCCCTTCACGGGCAATAGAAAGCCCTTTTTTCAGTCATTCCATGGCACGTTCAGCATACATTTTTAGCATACGGGCTCTCAGTAAGACATGTCACGGCTCGGCTTGAGCTGTGAGGTCGGGAGACGCTTCGACATAACACCATACCGCTGATTGGCGCGGAACTACGCGGATAATGCTTTGGCTCTTGGCTTTTGGCCAGGAGTAGGGATTTGAGCGCCGGAGGCGCGCCGACAGGGTAGCCCACGGCGGCAGCCGTGGGTAGATGTGCGGTATGATTTCGAGCCCCGGAGGGGCGACACATTTGTCACAGCCGGGCGCATGAAGCACATCATGGGAAAATGATGTTGGAACAGTAGTTCGTTGCCTTCTTAGAGAAGCACGGCGTGCGTATGATCCGCGATGCGTGTTTGGGTAGAACCTGTGCCGCGCCTCTGGCGCTCTCCGTTTTTTTCACCCTTACCCACGGCTATCGCCGTGGGCTACTCCCGCATTGCGGGATCGCGCCTCCGGCGCTCGAAGCTCAGACCGAGTGCAAACGTGCCTTGATACGAAGCAGGAGCTCGATACGGCACGGTTTCCCTTTGCTCGCCTGGGCCGAAGCCCTGAGCTGCCCCTTCAAATCAGTCTTTGCTTGAACCGCACTCAGCGGCCACTTCGCTTGGCAGCGGCCTCCACGTTGGCCAGGATCCTGTCCAGCGCGGCACGATCGAACAGCCGGCCGTGGGCGATCACCGCGCTGATTTGCGTGGTGTTCCGGATGTCTTCGAGCGGGTTTGCCTTCAGCAACACCAGATCAGCAATCTTGCCGGGTTCGATGGAACCCATTTGCTTTTCCATGTCCAGAAACTTTGCCGGGTTACTGGTGGCGGTCTGCAAGGATTCCATGGGCGTGAAGCCGGCTTCCACGAAGTTGGCGAGTTCATCGTGCAGGCTGAACCCCGGCATGATGTAAACGCCCGGAGCCGCGTCGGTCCCGGCCATGAAGGGCACTCCGGCATGATGCATGGCTCCGACCATTTGCAGATTGCGCGTGAAGTACTCCTGGCGCAGCGGCAGCGGGTCCTTGAGAAGATCGGCCATCATTTCATCCGTGAAGCGGCGCCAGGTTACATCACGCCAGTAGGCGGGGACATACTTGTCCAGCGGTTGGTGCTTCAGGTCGCGTTGGTCGAGAAATGTTCCGCCACGTTGCCAGGCCAAGGTAGGCACTTGCCACGTCTGGTTCTGCGCGAGCAGCCGGGTGAGCGAGTCACATCTCCGCCTGTCCTGCGTGGTCAGCAGCAGCTTGAGATTTCCCTCGCCCTTGATGAATTTGTCCTCTTCCGTAGAACAGCCTTCGAAGATCCCCATGAGGTGCTCGATACTCTTTTGCCCGGCTTCTATAACTTCTGCCAGACGAACTTTGTCCGGTACGTGGCCCACGATGGGCAAGCCTTGTTTGTGAGCTTCCGCTGCGGCGGCAAGATAAGAATCATGGGAAATGACGGATTGAACTTTGATGAAATCCACTCCCTGCTTCTTGAGCAAGTCGACGGCAGCAACCGCGCTGGCGGAAGAAGTGACGGCCACAGAACTGGGAAAGCGCAGCTTGCCGTTCGGCAGATAGCCGTCCAGCATGGGGCCGGAGATGACCATGCGCGGGCCGATGATTTTGCCGTCCGCGATCTCTTGGCGCCATTTCGAGAGGACTGGAATGTCTCCGCCCATATCCCGCACGCCGGTGACCCCATTCGCGACAAAAAGCGGGAGGATGATGTCGCGCCCGCCAGGGAACCAATCGCCGAACGCGGAGTGCACATGCATGTCCCACAGCCCGGGAATGAGATATTGGCCGCTGGCATCGATCACGCGCGTGCGCGCGCTCTCAGGCAACTGAAATTTTGCCGAATCAGAAACCGCCGTGATGCGATCACCGGTGATGACAACCGTCTGGTCAGTACGCACCGATGAGGCGCCGGGATTGATGACCGTGGCATGGTTTATCACGATCGAGACCGGCGCAGCCTTGCGCTGCGCAATAGTGAGCGGAGTCAGCAAAAGACAGAAAGCAATTCCCGCGAACATCCGGAATTTGGCAAGAATGCACATGGCTGAAGAGATTACTACGGATCCCGGGCAAAACAATGAGAGCCAAGTGGAGCCTTGACCGGAGCCGATCAGCGCCAGAGGCGCATTGGCAGGGTAGCGCACGGCGACAGCCGTGGGTGGTGTACGCATAAGATGAAGAGCCCTGGAGGAGCGACACAGGTTCGGCGTTGCGCACGCGTGGAACGCATGGCTATCGTTCAAAGTTTGCATTCCAGACTAAGATGAATACGGAGCAGGGTAAGAACCTGTGTCGCGCCTCTGGTGCTGTTTCTTTTGCTATTCCTACCCACGGCTTTGCCGTGGGCTACCTTCTGGTCGCGCCTACCGGCGCTCGGAGCGTCGAAGAAGGGGCCGACCTGTACCTCAGGGGTTGAAGCCGGAGATCGTTGTGCCTTGCCGCAGGCCTGTAAGGCCTGCTCCACCCCGTGACAGGACACGCCGCAGCCGCCCCTTGGCCTCTGTCCACTTTTGACTTTGTCAAAACACCTCGATGCTGGCTCGATGGCCCGAGGCCGAAGCGAGCCGGCGGTCACGGGTGAGCAATGCGGCGCCGAGCTGCTCGGCGAGGACAACGTAGGCCGCGTCATAGGCGGAGAAATTGTGACGACGCCTCCAAATCTCGGGCAGCAGCAGAAAATGCGGGTATCGCGTCATACGCAAGGCCAGGAGATCGTCTACAGCCTCATCCGCACGTTGTGCGGAGATCGTTCCTTCCCGCACCAGACGCCGAAGTACTTGGGCGACCTCGAGATCGAGGAGGTGCGGAGCATGTAAGGATTCCTTGCGGGCATAAATTCGCTGTTCGATGCGCAACCCCGCCGTGGTGTGGAGCAGCCAGTCCACGGCCGCAGACGCGTCCAAGACGATCATGGAAGGTTACCGCGCTTCCCTTTCTTCACGAACCAAGCGTGCCGTATCGACCCGGACCGCGACCGGCTTGCGCTTGCTGAGCCGCTGGCGCAATTCCTCGAGGGTAGGGCGCTCTGCGATCTCTTTGATCTCAGCCAACAAATAATCGGAGAGCGACATGCCAGCCAAGGCAGCGCGGGCCTTGAGACTGCGGTGCAACGCATCCGGCACGTTACGAAGCTGAATCATCTTCGACATGCTCTGAGCATACTTTCATGTGGAGAACATGTCAATGGAAGACTCAATGAATGCGGAGCCGGGTAAGAAGCTGTGTCGCGCCTCCGGCGCTCTTTTGCTTTGCTATTCCTACCCACGGCTTCGCCGTGGGCTACCCTGGGGTCGCGCCTAACGGCGCTCGGAGCGTCGAAGAAGAGGTGGAGCTGTACCTCAGCGGCTGAAGCCCGTATCGTTGTACCCTTACCGCAGGGCTGGAAGGCTGCTCCACCGCGTGACACAACACGACTGAAGCTCGTACCCCTTCGACAAGCTCAGGGCAGGCTCTGATACGAAACGGGATTCTCCGGGAAGAGAAGGATCATCAGGTCCCACCCTCGCGATTTTACAGACGGTCTCTGGGTAGAACTCCCTGAATCGGCATCGTGACTAAAAGCATCCTCGGGGTCTCTCCACTCGTACTCAGTCGCCCGCCGCGGCGGGCTTCTTCGTCGTCGGTCGAGATGACAGCGTCTAAAAGGCAGACACATTCAAGAAACGCCACATCGTTCAAGCTACTTTTCCCGACGACCTCTGGTACTTTCCCATGAGCTCGGCCTGAGCGAGCACATGACCCTCCATGGCTTTTTCGAGGTCGGCTTTGCTCTTGCCGGCGGCGGGAGGCAATTCCACGTCGAGGGCGAAGAGCCGGAAGTAATAACGATGCGTTCCCGAGGGCGGACAGGGCCCGGTGTAGCCGTAGGTCCCGCTGTCGTTCTTGCCTTGCAGGCCGCCGCCGGGCAGGTGGTCCTGATTGGGGGCTTTTTCCGCAATGTGGTTTACCGTGGCGGGGATGTTATAGACGATCCAATGCGTGTATCCGCCGGCGATAGGGGCGTCGGGATCGTGCATGATCAGGGCAAAGGATTTGGTTTGCGACGGGGCGCCGGTCCAGGAGAGCTCGGGCGAGATGTTGCGCTCGTCACATGAGAATTTGGAAGGGATATTCCCTTCAGCCTGAAAGTCACTGCTCTTGAGTTGCATGGTGGATTGCTTCCTTTCCGTGGGCTGTGGAGCGAGGGGCGGGGTGATGATGGACAATGCCATCGCCAGCAGTAATAAGGTGGCGCGGTAAGGTGAGCGAGAACAGAGCCTAAGATTCAAGGATGACGTCCTCCCTGGATCCAGCACAATCCATCTTTAATTCTATGCGAGAAAAGAGGCGGAGGATGTTTGTCAGTTTCGGATTCCATGAGATTGTGGCACCGGCGCCCTCGTTGTGCTTAGGGTTTTAGCGCCGACAGGAGGGAAGATTTTCATGAGACGGCACGGGCTCAGCGGGGATGAAGAATAATTTCAGCCGTCCCTGGCGGGACTTTCATCTTGTTATTCCCTACCCGGCAGTGCCTCCACCCCAGCAAGCCAAAACCGGGCTTGCTACGGACCCCGGTCCTGCCGGGTTATTTTCATTCGCGCCTATCGGCGCTGACGCGGAGCACACTTCGGTTCCTCGTCGAGATAACATTTCTTTACGTTCGGTCTTTACGGTACGCGCTAGCGGTTTCGCCTGAAATGACTTGCCGACCCCCTTCGGGGCTGGTGAAAATGTTAAAATTTTGTCACACGCTTTCGTCGAACCCGAATGAAGATTCTCCGCCACGTTGCACGCCGATCCAGCCAGAGCAAACTCCGGTTTCCATTAATATTTTGGGCGTTAAGCAGCTTGTTCTTCATCTTCGTCGCGGCAGACACTTTTTGCATCACGGCCTACGCGGGGCAAGCGGGTCCGGCGGCGCGCGAGGAGCAGACTGAGCCGGCGCCGGTTGTGGTCCAGCCAGGCGCTCCCGGGGAGCCGACCCGGAGACTGCCTTCGTCCACCACGGCCAAGCTGCCGCCGGCGTCGCCGGCGGAAGCGGAGTTCATGCGGGGCATGATCATGCATCATGCGCAAGCGGTGGAGATGACGGCGCTGATCGCATCGCATACGGAGAACCAGGCGTTGCGGTCGCTGGGAGCGCGCATCAGCAGCTCGCAGACCGACGAGATCAAATTCATGAAGCGCTGGCTGACGGCTCGAGGAGAACCCATCTCCATGGCCATGCCGGGAATGCCCGACATGGACCGGTCCGGTCGTCCCATGGCGTTGATGCCCGGCATGCTCACGCCGCAACAGATGGAGGCGTTACGCAAAGCGAAAGGCGCCGAGTTCGACCATTTATTTTTGACCGGGATGATTCAGCATCACGGCGGCGCGTTGACTATGGTGAAGGACCTGTTCGATACCGCAGGCACGGGACAGGATGCCGAGGTGTTTGACTTTGCCAACGATGCGGACAATACTCAACGGGCCGAGATCAGGATTATGCAGACTATGTTGGAGAAAGAGACTGGGGAGGAGAAAAGATGAACCGAGTGTCGAGTGTCGCGATTCGCGTGGCGATGGCCGCAATCATTGGATTTTTGGGCGTGAACCTGCTTCAGGCCCAAGGGCAGGGGCCTGCGCCGCAGGCAGCTCCGCAAGCCTCATCGCCAGCAGCCCAAGAGCCAGCGAAGCCGGCGGCGGAGGAAGAACGGGACCCGTTTGCTCCGGAGCCCGCGCCCGCGCTGCCGCCGGGCATGACGGGGTCGGATGTCAACGACCCGCGCTTCAAGCTGAGTCCGGGCCTCTACGACGCAGGGGAAGCAGCGTCGGGGTTGAAGCACGTCATGCTGTTCAAGAAGCCTGACGCATTCCAACTCGGCACTACGAACTCCGATGATCCCAAGGTGCAGAAGACGTTGGGCATGCTCGGCATGGGCAACAACGCAAAAATGCCAAAGCCGACGCAACTGGTTCTTGCGCAGCTGGCTTTCGCGAACTCCGATCTCGCGTTCCAGGGCCACCACCTGTTTCAAGGGAATTTTTACGGCGTGAATATCTATGACATCTCCAACCCGGCGAAAACTACGTTGTTGACTTCGCTGGTGTGCCCGGGCGGGCAGGGTGATGTGTCGGTGTACAAGAACCTGCTGTTCATGTCGGTGGAGATGGCGAATGGACGCCTGGATTGCGGCGCGCAAGGATTTCCGCCGGAGCCTCCTCCGCCACCGGACGCTCCAAGGGACAGACGCCGCCCGCCGGCAGCGCAAAAAGACCGCTTCCGCGGCGTGAGAATCTTCGACATCTCCGACATCAGGAACCCGAAGCAAGTCGCGGCGGTGCAGACTTGCCGCGGGTCCCACACGCATACCCTGGTGATCGATCCCAAGGACACACAGAACGTTTACATCTACGTCTCGGGAACATCGTTCGTGCGCCAGCCTGAAGAACTGGCCGGCTGCTCGGGCGAGAAACCGGACAAAGACCCGAACACAGCGCTGTTTCGCATCGAAGTGATCAAGGTGCCGGTGGCGCGGCCGCAGGACGCGAAAGTGGTGTCCAGTCCCCGCGTGTTTATCGATCCCCGCACAGGAGCGATCAACGGGCTGAATAACGGCGGCACGCACGGCAACGAAAGCGCGCAGAAACCGCGCGACACGGACCAGTGCCACGACATCACGGTGTATTCGGCGATCGGTCTGGCGGCGGGGGCGTGCTCCGGAAACGGAATCCTGCTGGACATCAAAGACCCGGTCAATCCCAAGCGCGTGGATGCGGTGAACGATCCCAACTATTCGTACTGGCATTCGGCTTCGTTCTCGAACGATGGCAGCAAAGTCGTGTTCACCGACGAGTGGGGCGGCGGCCTGGGAGCGCGGTGCCGTCCGAACGACCCGAACAAGTGGGGCGCGGATGCGATCTTCGCTCTGAACAACGACAAGATGACGCTCGAAAGCTACTACAAGATGCCGTCCGCGCAGAGCGACTCGGAAAACTGCGTGGCACACAACGGCTCGCTGATTCCCGTCCCGGGGCGCGATATCGAAGTGCAGGCGTGGTATCAGGGCGGCGTCTCGATCATGGACTTTACGGACGCGGCGCATCCGTTTGAGATTGCCTACTTCGATCGCGGGCCGATCGACGCCAAGACGCTGATCCTCGGCGGCGACTGGTCGGCATATTGGTACAACGGCTACATCTATGCTTCGGAGATCGCGCGCGGTCTGGACGTGTTTGAACTCACACCAACGCAGTTTCTGACGCAGAACGAAATTGACGCGGCGAAGACAGTCCGGGTCAGCGAGCTGAACGTGCAGAACCAGCAGAAGCTCGAGTGGCCGGCAACGTTGGTGATCGCGAAAGCCTACGTGGATCAGTTGTCACGGTCGCAAGCCCTGCCTGCCGACAAAATCGCAGCGCTGCAAAAAGCGATTCAGGACGCGGAGAGCTCGCATATGAGCAAGGGTAAGGTGGCGGAGTTGAAGCGTATGGCGCCGTCGTTGGAAAAAGACGCCGCGGGCGCGAAGAGCCCGGCGGATGCGACGCGGCTGAAGGCTTTGGCTGCGATTCTGGAGAAGCCGGCGGCGTAGAACAGCTGCTAGCTTCTAGCAAAGGCAAACCCCTTACCGCGGATTTGCGCGGATGAGCGCGGATTGAGGGAATATCCCACCTGATTTGAAGGAGCATGGTGTTACAGCCATGCCGCTTCGTAGAGACGCGGCATTGCCGCGTCTCACAGTTGGTCCCGAGACGCTGTTCAGGGGGAAACATCCCTCGTAACTCCGCGTGAGGTCGCCAAACTGGCGGAAGGATAGGCTCCTTGCGCTGTAAACATTGAGACGTGGCCGTGCCACGTCTCTACGTCCAGAGCGTTTCAGGAATCGAGGCTCACTGGCCTTGCTCCTTGTCTTTCGGCTTGACGGGCAATCGCTCTTTAATCTTTGTCCAGGTATTCGTCGGGGACGTCGTCCTCGGGGACTTCTTGTGTGTGAACCGGCCTTTCGTCGGCGCGTCCAGCTTCTTCCACGCCCTCGACCACACCGGCTTCAAAGGGGTTTCCTTCTTCGAGCAATTCACTGACACTCTCAGAATCGGCGCCTTCTCGTGTGGACAGTCCCTGCAGATCGCCCGATTGTTCTCCGGAGCGGGCCGCCTGGCGTGGGACCACTCGAGCCTCGGTCGGCCTTCCTTCCCTAACCGTCTTTCTAACAACTCTGGCGGTCTTTCGGGCGGCGGTCTTTCGGGCTGCCATCTTTCTGGCGACTCTCGCGGTCTTCCTGGTGGCAGCCTTTCTGGCGGCAGCCTTCTTTCTCGCAGTCTTCTTGGTTTTCGCGCGCTTTTTCGTCTTCCTCTTTTTAGCGGGCATACTCGCAGTCTACCACCGGGGAGAGTTGCAGCGGTTTCCGCGGAAGGTCGTTCGCTCCCGACGGAAAACCCTACCGCCGATTTGCGCGGATGAACGCCTTTCTTAAGGCTGTCATTCTGAGCAAGCGCGAGCCGCGGCGCACGCCGGGTGAGCTCGCATCGAAGAACCCCGAAGGTGTTTCCTCTGCCATGCGGTTCCAGGGAGTTCTTTAGACGCTGCTTGGGGAGAACGCTCTGCGGCCGTATTCATGGTGCCAGCATTCTCGGGGTCCGGGCTCCCTCGGCTCCGCTCGGGATTTCGCCTGCGGGCTCAGACGCCCGCAAAACGATTCAACTTCGACTGCGCGCCTCGCATTCACGTAAGGACAAGCCATTGCGGCGCTCCGCTCAGGATGACAGGGGTTGGGTGGCTGGTTTTTATCAATGCTTTTCTGAAGGGGACACCTTTGCACCGGCAGGAGGCCTCCACCCCGATGCCGGTGCCACACAAACAAGCCGATCAGGGCGCCACAACCGCTAATTCACGTTAAGCGTGACGGTTGATGGGTGGCTGTTGGAGCCGGATGTCGCGGTGACGGTGACCGAACTGGTGCCGGGCGGGGTTCCTGGGTCGTGATGGCCACCGCCGCCTCCACCTCCGCCGCCGCAGCTAGTCAGTGACACCAGAAGACACAGGGCGCCAGCCAGCAACAGCAGTCTTGATCGAACTCTTCCTCGAGTGCGAGGGGAGCATGCGATCCAAAGCATGCCCAGCATAGCGCCGCTGAGCGACGCAACCAGCGGCAGATTGTTTTTGGGGACCGGCGGCGCGCCCAGTACAGCCGAGGCCGCGGTGGTGGTGATGGTCAGCACGCTGGTCGCCGGACCACCGTTGGGAGTCACCGACGCAGGAGCAAATGTGCACTGAGACTCTGCCGGCAGCCCGGAACAAGAGAAGTTCACCGTCTGATTGAATCCTCCCAGGGGCAACACGGTAAAGGTGAAGGTTGCGCTTTGCCCGGCGCGGATGGTTGCGCTGCCAGGGGAGGTCCCGATCGAGAAATCCGGACTGATCTGCTGGGAAATTGCCGCTGAGGACGAGCCGGCAAAGTTGGGGTCGCCGCTATACGTCGCGCTGATGGAATGAGAGCCAAAGAACAGCGAACTGGTGGTAAACGAAGCAGAACCACCGCTCAGAGCGACAGCACCAGACATGGCCCGGGGACCATCGAAGAAGGTCACGTTGCCGGTGGCAGTGTTCGGCGCAACCGTTGCGGTGAAAGTGAGCGGCTTGCCGAAGTTTGCGGGGTTGGTTCCGGCTGTCAAGGCCACCATCGTGGTGCTGCCGTTTTCCCGAACCACGGTGACGTTCACCGGCGCAGAAGCCACGGGCCGGCCGGTGGAGTCAGTGGCCAGAGCGAGCAATTGATGGACGCCGGTTGGTGCCTGGCTCGTATCCCAGGAGATGGTAAACGGAGGCGTGGTGACCGGCGTTCCGAAATTCGCGCCGTCAAGTTTGAATTGCACCGAGGCGACGTTTCCGGTTGTGGCCGCGGTGATGGGAACCGTGGCGGTAACGCTCTCGCCGTTTTCCGGTGAGATCAGGGCGAGGGTAATGGCGCGGCGCATGACTGCGGTGTTGCGCGGATTCTGGTACACCAGGGGCCAATCGTTCACCGCGGCGTTGAACGCCGTTCCGGTGGTAAGCACCATCCCCGTTCCTGTTCCCAGAAACCCGTTGTTTCCGCCGCCTAGAACCAGTTCGTAATTGAGAGCAATGTCGGTAAACCCATCCTTGTTGAAATCTCCCACGGTGATCGTGGGACCGGTGGCGGACGGTTCATTGCCGTTTATGCCCAGCAAGGTCCAGTTCCGGACGATGGTGCCGTCGCGGCTCACGGCAGTCAGGAATTGAATGGTGTAGAAGGTTCCGGCGGCGGATTGCGGGGCGACGCTGGAAATTGTGCTGGCGACGGTCCCTTCAGGAGACAGAACGTTGTGTACAGTCGCGCCGCTCGCAGGAGAACTTGTCGACGAATCGACAATTGGCGCTGCGACGACTCCGTCACCCGCCAGAGGCGGGCGTGCCGGGGACTCCGGTCCATCCACCCCGTCACGCGAAGCGCGTGCCGGGGACCCCGGTGCCGGTGTAAATGTCGGGACCTCGTATCGGCCCAGAAGGATTTCCGGAAATCCATCGCCGTCGATGTCCGCGAGCGCCAATGTGCCGGTCGGGGCGCCGTTGGAGAAGACAGGGGGCTTGAACACGGGGAATGGGGTCCCGTCGGGCTCAAGGACGTGCAACTGGCCATTATGGTGCAGCTCGATGATCTCCTCGGTGCCGTCGCGGTTGAGATCGCCCACCACAATCTGACTAAACGTGAAATCGTCAGGATTGACCTGACCCAGGTCGATGGGGAAGCCTGGCCGTTCGCTTCCGTCTGGCTGGAAGACATGCATGGTGAGATCGTCTTCGCCCGAGGGCAGAGCCGAAGCCAGGGTCAGGATGGTTTCCAACGCGCCGTTGTGGTCGAGGTCGGCCAGGATCATGGCGGCAGGCGTGGCGTTGAATTGAGGGACGGCCCAGGGAACCGGCGTACCGTCGTGAGCGAACTGCAAGAGCGTAAAAGTTGTGGAAGATGTGCCGGCGATCACCACGAATTCCTTGGAGCCATCACCGTGCAAGTCGCCCACAAGAACCCGGGGTTTGAAAGTAAGGATTAGGTTGCTGTTTTGGTCGGGAATCACAACCGGGAAATTTCCGCTCAGGACGGAACCGTCAGGCCGCAAAGCCAACAAATAGGCGTGGTCAATTCCGTTAAAGCCCGCGCTGGGCGATGCCGCCAGGCTTACAAAATCCAGTTGCCCTGTGCCTTCCATGTCTTCGAGCACGGGCACTTGAAAATCAAAAGCGAAGCCGCTAATGGTTTTAGCCACGTTCGCGGGGAGCTGAATGGCGGGGGCGCTGTTGTCGCTGTGAAACAGCTGCACCTGGGGTGGATCAAGGCCGGTCGTGGACTTGTCGGGCACCACGGCATCACCACCAGGAGATCCGTCCAATGGCCCCACGGCGGGGTTGAGTTGGCCGGGTTGAAAGACCAGAATGGATGTCTTCGAAGAACCATCCGGAGAAAAGGTCACGTACGAAGGGGGAGCCTGGGTAAAGAAGGAGGGAGGCGTTACCACGAAAAGCCGCTGGTTGCCAGCGCCATCTGCCAGTGATTGGAACCCCGCATAGAAGAGCGGGCCGCCGTCGAGCAAGACCGGCCAGTGCTGCGAGATCAGACTGGGCTCAAGATAGACAAACGTGACGAGGCTGTTGGAAAACCCAAAGTCGTCCACAGTGAGCCGGATGCTGTAGAAGTCGGCTTGCGTGATGGCGGATGTATCCCAGGTGCCGAGAGGTCCCTTGGTGACCGGGGAGCCTCCGCCGGCGAGCGTGATCCCTGCGGAACTCCAGCCCGTGGCGGGATTGATGCCTTCCGCCACCTGCAACTGAAAATCCTGGAAGCTGGGGCCGGTCGCGGTGCCGGTGATTGCGATCTGGACGCCGGGTTTGAACTCAAGAGCAACCGATGGGACGAGAGGGATTGCCGGATTGGTGAAGGCCAAGCCCGGCGGCAGAGCGACGACAGTCGCGGGATCGGTGGCGGTGTTGTTGAGTGGATTGACGTCGCCTCCGCCGGTCAGCGAGGCAGTATTCACCACCGTGGTGAACGTGCTGACGCCCACGCTCACGGAAACGGTAATCGGCGGATAACTTTGGTTCGAGGGCAGCGGATCGTTGCGGGTGCAACTCACGCTAGCTGCCGTCACGGTACAGGTTCCCCAGCCGGTACCGACGGCTGCGAGGGCGGTAAGCCCTGCGGGTATGGTGTCCGTCACGGTCAGGGGATCCGTTGTGGTGGTGGTGAGTCCGCGGTTGGTCACGGTGATTGAATACGTTGCTGTCTGATTCGCGACCAAAGGCACGTTGGTCATGGCGATGGCCGGGTCGGGGCCGGTCTGGATCACAGTGGTCACGTCACTCGCCGTATTGTCGGTGGTGTCTTTGTTGCCGCCTCCAGTGACGGTGGCAGTGTTGGTCACGAGCCCTGCCGCGTTGGCCGCCACGTTGACGGTGACGGTAATGGCTGGGTAAGTCTTGCCGTGCGCCAACACGTCACTTCGGGTACAACTCAACGTGCCCAGCGTGCAGACCCAGGTTGCATCCGTACTGCTGATGGCAGTTGCCGTCAACCCGGCAGGCAAGGTATCAGCTACCGTGACTGCGGTTCCGTCGGTAGGCTTACTGCCGATGTTGGTGACGACAAGGGAGTAGGTTGCGCCGGATTGTCCTTGAGTAAAGTCGCCGGAATGGCTCTTGGTCATGCTCAAGGCAGTGGCACCGCAGCCCGGGAATTTGAAATTAGCAATCCTGGTGTTCCAGTTGAACGAGCCGTTGGCTTTCATGTATTCCTGGGTGTACCAGAATGTGCAGTCGTCTGCAGGATCCACCTGCATGGCGCTGTAGTCGCCCCAGCGCGTGAGACCGTTGATTTGCGATCCTGATCCCGCGACGATCGTGGTCTCCGATTGCAGGGTGCCCGGCGGATCGAATGCGAGGCGCGCCGCAAACGCGATGGACGGGAAGACGGGGGGGTTGCTCGTGGCGTTAGCCACGCTGTAGCCGACGGCGAGATTGCCGCTGGCGTCCATGGCAACGCTTCCCATCCAGCGATACCCAGAGTCGGGAGCCAGCGTTGATTGCTGGGCTACCGCGGGGGATGAGCCGCTGGGATTTTGGATTTCATACCAGCGTATGCCGGAGTTTCCTATTGTCCCATCGGCCACCACGGAGTGATTGACGACCAGAGATTCATGGTCGCCGAAATTGCGATACGCCAGGCGGTACATGAGGCGGTCGCCGAGAGAATCCAACATGGTGCCGTCGCCGGCAGGCTGCGGAACACAGCTGCGCACCTGGGGACAAAAGGGCGTGAAGGCCGCCACCGGGATGTTCACCGGTCCGGTGAATGTTGAATTGCTGGGTGTCTGAAAGTCAACGTGAAACTTATAGAGGTTCAGAGAATTAACGTCAAAGTCCACCATGTAGTTGGGTGAACCGGCGGGTGGACTAATATGGCCGTCGAGGTCTGAGGGCAACAGACTGCCTACTGTGGAGGCCTGCTGGAAGCAGATCTGAGTCGCGGGGAGACCTTGGAGCATCGACTTGCGGTCGTAGGCGCAGGCGTCAGCGCCGATGAAGGTTGCACCTCCCTGAAACATGTTGAAGGTAATGTAGTAAGCGTCAGGCCACACGCCTACCTTGGGATAGTCACCGAGGGCGGGATACTGGAAGGCGTAACGGAAGTAAGGTCCGGTAGCGTCAGAGGTAGTGGAAACTGCAACGCACTGCATGAAAGGCTGGTTTCGGAACACCAACTGGGTGAAGACCCAGCGGTCAGCCAGCTTGTCGTAGGTGATGATGGGGTCGCCATCGTTGTTGGTTTCGCAGAGGCCACCAAAACCGGTCCAAAGTGTATTGCCCAGCGCAGGTCCAAAGGTCATCGCGCCTGAACTTTTGTCGAAAACCGCGAAAGAGACATTGACCCACTGAACGTATTGCGTGGCCCCGACAGCGCCATTGGTATCGGGGGGCGCGGCGAGGATATTGAAGTTGGGAATTCCGCTTCCTAGTCCCTCAAAGTTGAGGCCGGCGACCGGGCCGAGAGTTGATGCAGCCTCCGCGCTGGTCTGAGCGATGGTTCGCTGCAGAACCGTGTCCGGTTCGCTCACCGGCTTGTAGCCGGGACGCAAGGGAATCACTTTCACTTCGTCCACTTCCCTCTCTTGCGGAGGCAGCGGAGCCAGGGCCCTCTGGGCGGCAAGATCCCGCAACGGCAGAGACACGTCATGATGCAGCGTTTGCCGGGTGACGATGACTGGGCCATCTTTAGAGGCTGCGATGGGAGGAGCGACCTGGCTAACTGCGTAGGACGGGATGATCAACAACAAGAAGGCAGAGGAAAGCGGGACGAAGTCTTTCAGCATGCGCCAACCTTAACTACCGCTATGTATGAGACAACAACTATACGCCGGATTGTCTTTAGCGGCTATTACCATTCGGAAGCTATTTAACGTGACGGAGATATAGATAGCTGCTTTCTCCTTCTACCTGAGAGACCTAGATAATCGATTAGATTATGGAGATCGGGAGGTAAACAAATCTTAATGCAGTTCTGTGCCGCGCCTCTGGCGCTCCTTGCTGTTACGCACGTTACCCACGGCTCACGCCGTGGGCTACCCTCTGGTCGCGCCTCCGGCGCTTAGGATTTGAAAGGCATGGGCTGGGCTCGTGCCCTGATAAAAACCGTAGTTCGGAAGCCGGAAGGCAAGGGCTAGATCGCGCCCTGATACGAACCAGGGTCGATTTTGCTAGCGTCTTGCAATCTGCGGCATGTGCGAATCGGGTTCTGGGGAGAACTCCCTCAGGCTGCATGACAGCGGATGACTCGTTGGGATCCAGCTCCCTCGGCTTCGCTCGGGATTTCGCCTGCGGGCTCGGACGCCCGCAAAGCGGCTCAACTTCGACTCGCCCTCATATCGCTTCGCTCATTCGTGCTCGCTCAGGATGACAGGGGTTGGGTGACTGGTTCTCATCGATGCTCTTCTGAAGAGGGACGCCGCCGCACCGGCAAGAGTACGTCCACCCCACCACGCGAAGCGCGTGTCGGGGACCCCGGTGCCGGTGCCACACAAACGATGATCGAAAGCGACATTCAACGCTACCGCCAGACTGCGGCGGAGCAGGTCCCTCACCCACTTCGCCCTCTCCCGCTCTGCGGGATCGGGCTACGGGGTTCGGGATGGGGTCTCGTGGGGGTGGGTGGGATCGCGAAATTTCCACCGGCGAGGGCGCCCGTGCCACACGAGCATGGCCTGGGCTCGTGCAACAACACTTCTCACTTCCGCCTCGCGGAAGCGGCTCCGGGGTTCGGGATGGGTCTCGTGGGGGATTCGATATTTAGAAAGTCCCCGCACGCAACTGGTCACAGTTGAGCGTCACCGGTTTGGCTCGCTGCAGTGCTCCCTTCTCCATGGTGAACAGGAACGGCTCGGCGCGGTACGCGGTCATGGCGCCCACCACGTCGATGGTCGCACCCGCCGCCGGCGGATGCAGGACGGGTTTTTCGAAGTTAACCGCGAGGTCGGCTTTTTTGGCACATTGATTCTCGAGAGTGACCGCCACCTGCATCGTCTTTGGAGTTGCCGAGAGCACCAAGACACCCGGTAGTTTGAGCATGGGCCCGGGTGCCGGCGAGGTCTTCTTTTTGTTTTGCAACTTGACCGCAGCTCTCTGCGGGGGCTTCTGCTTGTCCAGGATTGTCTGCCAGATGATGCCGGCAGCTTCCTTGTTGGCGGGCGAGCAGTTGGCTTTCGAGAGAATGAATTCCCAGTCGCTCAGGGAGAGGTCTTCCGGCTTGTTGTCTTTGACAGCGCGCACAGCGAGGTCGCACGGAGTCGGAGCCGGAGGAATCAGTTCAGCCATGTTGGCGGGCGGAGCTTTCTGGGAAGCCACCGCGGCCGCAAACTTGTCCCAATCTTCTATTTTGCCGTGATATTTCTTGTATTTTCCTTTGATGTAACGCGCGATGGCGTCGCGCGTGTCATTGTCCGCAGCCAGGCGAAGGGCCTTGGCGCCATACCAGAAACCGTCGAGATCAAGCGGCGTCGTCTCCAACTCCGCGATGGCGAGCTGGTAAGCATCGAGCACGTTGTCCGGGTCCTTCGCGAGCGACTTCAGATAATGCTCGCGCGCGGCCGCGTAATCCTTGGATTGCAAGGCGGCAAACGCAGAAGCACCGTCAAAGATCTCCGCCATGCGGTTCTTGAGGTTTTCAAAATCCGTGTCGGACATTCCTTCGGGTTTGGTCCATTTCGCGAGCGCCTGCAGACCTTTTTGCGCATTGGCGCCTGCATTGGCGATCGACTCCGGTGTCCCCTTCGACCGCTCGATGGAAGTCGCAACGGCCAGAGCGCGAAGATTGTTGGGATCGCCGGCCAGAACCCGCGCCGCCGTTTGCTCCAGCATGGGCTGATTGTTGTTGGCGCCGTAGGCGGCCAAGAGGAGCTCCAGAGCGTCGCTTTTCACAACCGTCGCGGGATATTGCTGGATGAAGCTTTCCAGGGCGGCGGCCTTCTGGGCCGGATCTTGCAGGTTGATCGCTGTGATGTACGCCTGGTATTCGGCTGGATCCGCGATGACCTTTGGCTGGGATTTGTCTTGACCCGCCTGGGCCTGCGCCAAGGCCGCCAACCCTACCACCATGGAGATGATTAGTTTCCTCATAGCTCATGGCTCCTTTTTAGTACACCCCGATAGATCGATTAGACACCGCGGCGGGAAAATCGGGTCGGAAGAAAGAGAAAACCTGACCGCGGATTTGCGCGGATAAAACGCAGATTAGCGCTAGGTAGCGCAAGAGGAAGCTTTCAAAAGTGTCGAAGCCTGCGTACCTCAGCGGCTGAAGCCGATGTCTACTACTTCCTTGCCGCAGGCCTGAAGGCCCATTCGGCTCCTTCACTTCGCTCAGTTGCTCAGGGCTGGCTCTGCTCCACCCCGTGATCCTCGGCAGTTATCTATAGTGAGAGGCCGAAGACTCTGTGCCGCGCCTCCGGCGCTCCTCGCTGTTACGCACGTTACCCACGGCTAACGCCGTGGGCTACCCTCTGGTCGCGCCTCTGGCGCTTGGATGGAGAACGGTTGTACAGATTGGTCAACCGAGAGAGTCGAATGGCGTTGGGTATGTGTCACCAGCGCTAAAGCGCGCATTCTTGAAGCA
>Ga0126379_10000334_pt1 | contig 25740 bp, 54 predicted proteins | sample PanSoiMetPlot_24_FD_92640 | JGI IMG/M metagenome (GOLD analysis project Ga0126379, IMG submission 92640) | Tropical forest soil microbial communities from Panama - MetaG Plot_24 | ecosystem: Environmental > Terrestrial > Soil > Tropical forest > Bulk soil | place: Panama | collected 2016-02-17
CCAGATTCCGCTCCGTGACCTCCATCGAGAAGCCCGTGAGCTGGATCTGCTTGTACTCCTTGCGGACCTTATCGAGGATGTCCGCCCATCCCTGCTGACCCGGGGTCGGGAGCACTGCACCCTCGGCGCGAGCCGTACCTGACTCGTTCCTCGTGATGTGGAGCGCGATGACCCACTGCCGGCCTGCGAACTCGACTACGTCCGCATCACGAGAGATACCGCGATAGTCAACGGTCTCACCCTTGGCAGCGTTCATCGTACCCGCGCCCGCCTCCAGCTCTGACGGCGTGTATCCGAAGAGTAGGATAGCACGCTGGTTCACCATCTCCCGAACCACAGGGAGGTAGTAGTTCTGGAGGATCGCGTCAGCTGAGGTTGTGGTCTGTACCATCTCTCAGCTCCTTACCCCTGCCCTTTGCCAAACACCTGGAGACGAACGACCACGCCTGCGAGAGACGTTGCCGCTGCTATCTCGTGCATGACAGCGCTGGCAGCTCCAGAGCCGTCGAAGACCTGCAACTTGCCGTTCGTGTAGTCCCACCCGACAAGCCACCCACCAGCCTTACTGACCGTACCAGCATCCACGAACTGGATCGAACCGTTCAGTCCGAAGCCCAACTGCTGTGGTGTCAGCGGATAACCACCTGCTGGGTAGTTTGAGTCGAGGGTGACGTCCACGATCCGCGAGAACAGATCCCCGGCAGCTCCCCTGTTTACGATTACCGGAGTTGCTGCCATCAGCTCTCCTGTTCGATTCCGGGTAGACGCCCTGCGCGAATGTCCGCCAGTATCTGCTTGTTAGCAGCCCCGAAGTCCTTAAACTCCTCCGGGGGCGCCGGTGCAGCTGCACTACCGGGCACCGAGCGAGGCGTTCCCGTTCCTCTCGACTGGACGGCCGATCCCAAGGTGTGGTCTCTGTCCTCGTAGTACGACTGTCGTGCAGCCTCAGCCAACTGCTCGAGCGTCTCGAAGCCGCCGCGTGCAGCAGCCGCCGAGATCCAAACGAGCTTAGTCCGCTCCGGGACTTCAACCTTGTCCTGTTTATCCATGCCATCCCAGTGACGAACCACGATATCCAGACGCGCCTGCTGGTCAGCCTCCTCCTCGCGTTGGCGGAGGTGATCGACATATGCGAGTCTTTCAGCCACTTCCGGAGGAATCACAGCACCTTCGGGGTCCCCCTCCTCGAGGTCTTGAGCGCCAGCACGAGACTGTTCCACGAGGAGTGCCCTCATCGCAGCCTTCGTCTCGTCGGACAAGTCCTGTTGACCGTCGATCAGGGTACCGATGATGCCCTTGGGATCCTGGACATAAGCAGCTTCGAAGTTCGCCAAGCGAAGCGCGGAGTCCGCTTCGATGCCGTACTCAGCAAGTTGCTCGTACTGACGCAGCTCTTGCAGACGGCTATTTACCTCCGAGAATCGGGAGTACGGAATCGTCTCAGGAGGACCATCACGGCTGGTGTCGGTGTTTTCCGCCCCCGCGGGCGAGTCGTGACGTTCCTCCGTTCCGGTACCCGGTACTGCAGCCGCGTCCTCGAGCCCACCATCAGCTTCGATCTGCCGCTGCATTCTGTCTGCCATTTCTCCCATGGTTGCCTTTCTGGCCTACGATTTAACGCCCTCGTTGGCGGGTGGGCCTGCTGGAACCGATTTACCCGGCTCACGTGGACCAGGCGACTTGTGTGCTTCACGTAGGTCTTCGTCACGCATCGCTAGTCTGCGAGCCCTTTCCGGCGACATACGGTACGGGATCCGTTTGTCGATCTGACCTTCGATCTCCTTCTCCAGTACCTGCTGCCGCTCCGTGAGGAGGCGCTTGACGTCCTCGACCTTGACGAACGAGCCCTGTGTGGTATGCATGGAGATACGGTCGATCTCCTCCAGGGCTTCGTTCAGGTTGCGAAGATCTCTAGGCAAACTCCTGCACGGCTCCTCTACCGTTCGTGTGGATCTCCTTGAACGCATCCAGGGGCAAGTACATCCGCAGGCCCTGACTGCGCTCTTGGACGGTCAGATGTGCATCCGGAGGGAGGAACGACTTGACTTCCCCCGTATCCGGGTCCTGCTCGGTGACAGTGGGCCAGGCAAGGACCGCAGCGATCTTGCCATCCCACCTGTCGTCGACCTCGTCGTGAGCTCCGTCGAGGACGACCCACGACTCCCCGTTCAGGGGAGCCATGAACTCACCCTCCTGTGGGTCAGTCGGAACGTCGGCGAGGTCAGGCTCGATGGGAGCCATCTGCGGGAACGCCTCCGAGTCGAATGTGCCCACAGTGGAGATTGGGGCGACTTCCTCGTCGTCGGCTGCTTCCTCGTCAGTTGTTTCCTCGTCGTCACCGTCGTCGTCGGGCTCTTCGGCCTCGTTGATCGCCGCGATCAACTCGGCCTTCGTGTCGGAATCAGTGTAGTCGACGCCTAGCTCGTCGGCCTTCGCCTGAAGCTCAGACTTCGAGTAATCACTGAGATCCTCGGTTGTTTCGGTCACGTTATTTGCCTCCCTTCTTGAGTCGTGACCTTGCGGCATGTGCCACATCTGAACCCATGATGGATGAGTAGCAGATCGCGTAGGCATTCTTGCCCTTGCCCTGAGACTTCACGCGCGCTACACACCGCTCCATCCTAGGCCACATGGATTTGGGCATGTTGGGGTACGGCATTACCTACCACTCCTTGATGGTAGTGGCGGCTCACGCCTCGCGGTCATCTGGGTCTGCCCACCCCCAATGATGTCCGGAATCTGTGTGTTCTGCCGCACCATACCCGGAACACCAGCCTCGGGCGGTCCTCCGTTACCGGCAGGAATACCACCCACACCCTCAGGCGCGCCCTTAGCTGCTGCCTGAGCCTGCATCTGTGCTGCCTGTTGGTCCGCCATCATCTTTTGGTGCATGGCAACATGTTCGTCGAAGAGCCGGACGATTCCGGGGTTGGTCACCTGAAGTTTGTCGAACTCCTCATCCATCATTTGCATGGTGTGGTGCTGAATGTGGAGCGCGTGATCCTGCCACGCCTTGACGGGGATCGCCGCCGCAACCACCTGCTGAGTCGTCTCCTCGTCAGCGTTGCGCGGTAGGTGGAACATGCCCATCGCCAAGCCATGCAGCATGATGTTGTTCTCACGGTTGGCCTGGTTCACGTTCATGTCCTGCAGTGAGGGAGCGCCACTGCCAATATCCAGCATCTCCTCGATTTGCTCAGGGTCGGTGAGGATACCCAAGCTGACGAGCTCGAGGGTATACTGTTGCTTGGCGGCCTTGGACCGGGGCATGGCGCTCCCAGCTTGGCACATCACTTCCGTGTTATTCTTGAGGTTGGCCCCCTTAAACTTCATGGCGTCGAATCGCCCATCAGGACGGTAGAACTGGATGATGCGATCCACCACGTAGAACTGCGAGAAACGCTCTAGGGTGAGTGAACCACAGAGGGCGATGGCGTACTCCATGTTCTCGATGGTCGGCGCGATCTTGGTGTCGTCCTCCTCCTGGAGGTAGGCGACAGCAACACCCGAGCGAACACCCGTCGGCACGTTACCATGCGCGACCTCAGACTGTCCTGAGATCTCCATGATCTGCTCACGCAGGCCAGCAAGCAACGACTCGACCTGAGCGGGCAGTTGGAGTCCCTGGATCGGTTCGGGAGGCGGTACGTTCGGCACATGGACATACCGCAGAATGCTGCCTGCCGAGGCCTTGATCTGACCCTTGACCTTCTGCTGGGTCGCCACACGCCACATCGGATTCGCCATGTAGTCCTTGGCTTCGATGAGCTGCGAGACAATCTTGTCCACCTCAAGGTTCGGTCCCCGGATCTGGTTGATCACCGTATCCGGCCAGATAGATGTAGCCTGTGGTATGTGCTGGAAGAAGACGAACGGCATGCGCGAGTCCTGGAAGGGGAATCTATCACTCTTGTCGAGGATTTTGCCCTGGGACCATCGCACGAACTTGCCATTCTCAAGGTATGTGTTGCCCCGGTAGGTCTGCGGCTCCAGCCAGAAGGTGAACACGTAGCAAGCGTTGTCCTGGTTGTACCCCTGGCGCCAGTTGCCCCACCCGGCACGCTGCATCATCCGTCGGTCCATCGTCCCAAGGCTCACGTTCTGTGGTTGGACGTCCCTCGCAGAGCGCCCGTACTCGCCCTTGATCACATCTACGTCCGCCACCTCGATGGTGATGAGGTCATGGATCTGATCCCAATCCAGAGCCGTCTCGTCAGGCAACAACTGGAACGGTGAGAACACCTTGAACTCCACATCGCCCATGGGGTAGTGAACCTCAGGCAGTTCGTCAAGGATCCCATCGTCCACCATCTGCTGAATCTCCTGCTTGCGGATCGGTGAGAACGTCGCATCGCCCGTCGAGGGGTCCAACAGGAAGTCCAAATTGCCGGCGTTGTCATTCAGCGCGTCCCAACCGACGTAAATCGCCCCCAAACCGCACTGAATCATCCACCACAGAGCCTGCTTGCGCAGTCTTGGCATTTTGAACCTCCATTCGGCATAGTCAAGCGCCGAACGACCCACCTTTGCCGCCGCAATGTCCTGCGATGAGTCCGAGTTGGCGATCACGTCCATGATCGGACGGCTTTTCGTGAGCTTCGAGAGCTCCGTACGCGCCACAGAGAGGGCATGGTTAATCACCATACGCGGTTTCTTCTCCTTGGCGTCCACCACCGGATCGAAAGTCGGATCGCGGTCCGTGTACAAGGCCCTCATCGGATCCCAAGTGGCGTAGTGATCACCCGCGACAAGCGCCAAGTTGTTCCACCAGACGATCTCCCACCCCCGACGATTTTCAACCGCCGCTCACGAGCGGTATCAAGCGCCGAAAGCAGGTCTTTGTCGCTACGACACTCGCCGATTCTCATTACTCAGGCTCCTCCTCACCCGGGAAGTCCTCCATCAGGATTCGTCGTTCGTTGGCGGCCGCGACCAAATCCGCCTCACCATAGCTCGGAGTAACGCCCGGAATTTCCAAAGCCACTTCGGCAGGCTCTTCAGGAAACTCTTGACCCCCAATGTCCGCCTCCTCCGCTAGTTGGAAGCCCTTGAACGTCTCAAAGTCCATGGCCATGAGGCGATCGAGGACCTGGTCGATGCGCTTTCCGTCGCTTTGATGCACTCGTTCGAGCGTCAGGAGTGCGTTCGCCAGCGTTTGAGAGCTGCTTTGGAGCATTAGGAACACGCTGATCGAGAATACACCCACGACGATAACGCAAAGTCCCAGGAGCGCCCAGGTCATGTGAGCGTCTCCACCGCACGCGCACGACGCACCGCAGTCTGCTCCCGTCGCGCCCGCACCTCGATCTCTGCCTGCTTGTCATGGAGCTTCTTCTCGAGGCGCTTGATCTGCTTGCGGAGGTCCTTCTCCGTGTCGGGAGAGATCCAGCCAGCGATGACTGCCATCTCGCTGACGCACCTCATGCAGAGATACCCCGAGTCGCCCCAGTTGTACTCAAGCCCCAGATCGAGGAACGGACCAATTTCGCCTGTATCGCCATCAGGCACGTTGCCACAGCCACACTTCATGCAGGTAGCTGGTGGTAGTGTCATGCGATCCACTAGGCTAATGTTGTGGTTCACCTAGCCTCCCTTCAGACATGTCCAGAGGTTCACTTGACCGCCCGGATGATTGATCACGAGGACCCCAGCATCATAGCCCGCAGGACACTGCAAGCCAGCATCACCTTTGTCTCCTTTTGGCCCCGGCGGTCCCTGAGGCCCCGGAGGTCCTTGTGGGCCGGTAGCGACGTTGACCGTGACCGTGCGAGTCGGGCCCGCTCCAACAGCAGTAGTCGCGAGGGCGCCGGCGATGCCGGCAAGCAGGAGCGAAGCCCCCACTATCAGAGTTGGGATCTTACGTCTCATTTCTCATGCCCCATTCTGAAGCCCTCGCGAAGTGCCTCCAACCGCTCCTCACACTGATCGTGGTCGTCCTTAGCCTTGCGCCTCATCGCCCACCAGCCCCCAAGCACCGCCCCAATACCGGAGAAGAACGCGCCGACGGCTGCGAGGTCGATTGGCACATCTACTTGGACTTGGCGATCACGTACTCGTTGTCAGGCCACCACAGATCGGGGATCGTCTCCGGCACCGGTGGCCGCTTGCCCTTCTTGCCCCCAGCGAGCCAGTCGATCCAGTCGCGTTCGCCTGAGGTCATGCCCTTCCGCTGAGCGATCTTGTCCACATCGTCGCCGCCCTCCCACGCCCACTTCGGGATCTTCTCCGGGGCGTTCTTGGGCCGCTTCTTGGGATCGCGGTCACTAGCGTAGTACCATCGGGCCCAGTCCCAGAACCACTGCGGGTAACCCATATCGTCGCTACCTCCTCCTCCCCCGCCACCACCAGCGTACTTGCGTGCGAGATCAAGCACCTGAGCCTGCGGGAAACTACCACCTGGATCCCAGTGACCCCCGCCCCACGAGCCGAGGTTGTTGTGACTCGTGACGCCTCTGCCGGAACCCTGGGCCTGGCTGCTGTTAAGCCACTGGATCGGGATGCCGAACTTCTTGGACTCCTCAGCGATCCACTGAGCGCAGTTGTCGAGCATGTTCGGATGCTGTTGCCATTGGCTGGAGGACCACTTCGCGAAGCCGCAAAGCTCGATCTGGACTGCCACAGGATTGGCGTTGGCAGCTGTCCATGCCTTGTTGCCGCGCTTGACGTACTCGCCCACAGTGTTCTTCTTGTCGTCAGCACCTGTGTGGGAGCTGACCTGTGCGCTCTTGGACGCGAAGAAGTTGCCGAGGCTTTCGATCGTGGTGGCACCCTCGGCCGTATGGATCACGATGAGGCGAACGCTTGCGCCGCCCCGGGAGCTGTAGTTAGGACTCGGGATCCACTTGCGCGTGAGGCTCATCAGGCGTCTCCTCCGGATGGGTAGGCTCACCGGTCTCGGGTGTTTCCCCCTCAGGGGGCTCAGCAGGCGTTGCGGCCTCGTGCTCGGCCTCAGTCTGGCCCTCTTCCTCCTCCGGCGTTGGTGTGGATGTCTCTTCGGACATGTGTCTCCTTCCTAGCTTATGGGTGGTCTTCACCCGACTGTAGACGCATACGCGCCAGGTCTGTAGCCACGAGCAATCGACCGCTCGACGGCAAGTTCCAACTCTTGGTCGAAGTGCTCATCAAGGTACTGGGCCTCCAGATCAGCAGCGGTGCGAGGCCGATTCGCCACCTCAGGATCAGGAAGCTCATCCATGGCAACGAGTATGTGCCCGAGGCAGTCGATGTTGTGGTCGTCTTTCTTGCGCGGTTTCTCTGCGGGGTCCTCTTCCGAGAAATTCGTCCGCTGCGGCTTCCACCTGTACTGTGGGAGATATTCGCGCAGCTTCGGCACTGCCTCCTCATCGCGGAAGATATAGAGTCGAGGTGATCCCGCACCGTCATCCGCCACAGCCCCGAATGGATGTACGTGTCCAGACGTGGGTCGAAGGTACTCGGTGATCCGGGATATCCGAGCGGCGGGGTCTCGATCAGAGAACTCAGGATAGAGGCCGTTCTCTCCGAGGAGGTCATATGTGGACTTCCCGTCATTCTGGGACCGGATTCGGGCTTCGGGTCCAACAAGACGCCGAAAGATCTCCTCGTCAGGGCCGCCCCAGTCATCCTCCACCTCCGCAGCAAACGTCGTCGCAGCCCACCACTCTATCGTCTGGTTAGGCTCCAGTATCTCTCGGTACACGTAACAATTCCCGTCGTAGTCTCGCGCGAGCCAGAACGAGCACGCCTCGTGGCGAATACCTGGGTCGAAGCACCACCACCGCTCCCAGTCGGAGGGGATCCTGAAAGGTTGGATCTCATGCACCTCCGGGTTGTAGTCGACGAAGATCTGCCCCGTGAAGACGTCGTGGGAGCCCATGACGAAACGGTCGTACCAGTGCTGCGGTAGCCCTTCAAACTGATCAGTGTAGTCCTCTGGCAGGTTGGGATTATCGAACGGCGTAGCCTCGATGCACTTGTACCGTGAGCGCCAGTTGATCGGTCGGTCGGGGTCGATGAAGCGCTTCCACAGCCAGTTATGGCCATTCGGGTTGAAGAGGAGTAACCCCTCCCGAGGGGAGTGGTTCTGCCGAAGGCGGCCGTGGATCTTCAGCAGAATGTCCTCTTCTACCTCCTCCGCCTGATCGAGCAGGAATAGTCCAAGGTTGTAGTTCTCGAGCTTGGCCGGATCATCGAGAGGAAGGCCATGGATCCTGGACCCGTTCACGAGCTCTATGTAGAGATCGCTCACTCGGTATGTCCGTATGGTGCTCTTGGGGATACCGGTCCACCCAGTGTCCTGCGTGTCGCCGTTCACGAGCATGTCCCAAGTCGTGGCCTTGAGCTCCGGCCGCGTCTTGCGGCTGACGATGGCGTTGGTCCCTGGGAACTCGATCAGACGGAGGAAGAACTCGACGCACCCGCCTGTGGTTTTTCCGTTACCCCACCCACCACAGAAGCCTCTGTACTTGGCTTTGAGGCCGTGGAACTCTTGCTGCTTGGGGTTGGGACGGTACGGGAGGTCGATGGATGCGGAGGGTTTCATGTTGTCCTAGGACTGGTTGGAGACGCGCCAGCTGACCTCGTTGATGGTTTGCGCGCCAGCGTTACTGTTCTTGCCCTGGATCTGTACCTTGTAGAGGCCAGAGACGTCGAAGGTTGCGGAGTACTGCACGACACCGCCACCGAACGTCGGACCAATAGAGCGGATCGGCGGAAGTGAGACGTTGGTCATGGGCGTGCCATCGGACTTGCACGGGATGACGGACACCAGAAGATCAGCGCTCGCACCACCCGTCATCTCGTAGTCGACCGTGAGCTCGGCATTGGGCGGGCCGATCTCCACGATGGCGCTGGTGACCGTCGCACCCGCTCCGATAGGGATGGCCTTGGCCATGGCTCGGTTGAACGGAGCACCGATGACCCACTCAGAAGCAGCGGTTCCACCCGCTACAGTCGGCATTAGAGGAAGTCCTCCGGGCGGGGCTGACCCCCTACTGAACCACAGGGATCGGGTGCGCCTTCGGTGCCGTCGTCGCACATGCCTGTCTCGACATCTCCGCCCAGACCCGGACTACCGGCGTAGTCGTCACCAGGGTCGCCGTCCTTGTCGTAGTCGTAGTAGCCCGTTCGCACGTCGGGTCCACCGCCAGGGACCCCGCCAGGGTCGGGACCACCCTGCATGCCGTCGTCTACGTTAAGTCCCATACGGCTTCCATCCTTTCCGTCTAGAGGGCTTCTTCGGATTGCGCCAGACGTTGGTCGCCTTGCCCACAGAGGATGACCAGCTTGATGGCCCAACGCCATGAGGCTTTGGTGCTTGGAACACGCTGCGGACTCTACGAGCCATCACTACTCCTCTGAGCGTCCAGTAGGAATCGTTCCCCCGCCAACGTGCCGAGCACGCCCACGCACGCGGCAGCAATCGAGAACGGGGCTGCTGAACTGTAGCCCTTGGCGACCAGCACGATGCCCGCGATGAGCGCTATCGTGGCCAGGAAAGCGATCACAAGCAAGAAGAGCTGCATGTCGGAGATCTCCTTCATGCGGTCACCGCGTACGAGGCTCTATGGCCAGAAAAAGTCAGGCGTCCTTCTCGCTTCGCTCCGTGCGTAACGCAATCCACCGCGATTCCTCCTTCGCGTGCGGGCAGGGGGGGTTTACATCGGTCCGCGATGTAATGCCTATGTAAAACGTAGTACGATTTTCCCTTGACGTGTGACGTGAACGCGGATACAATCACGTTGTGATCAACGTTCACAACGCATCGAAGGGAGGTGAAGACCATGGCAGCAAAGACGTACAGCGCGACCGAACTCGCGAAGGAATGCGGCGTGTCGCCGAAGGTGCTCCGCGCGTATCTGCGGAAGGAGCACACTCGCGTCGCGGAGGCGAAGAACACCACGTGGGTGATCCCCGCCGCCGTCGCAACGAAGGCGAAGAAGGCATTCGCCAAGAACAAGGCGAAGTAATTCGCCCGGGGTGGGGGCGTCACAACCCCCACCCCACCCTTACCCCATCGAACGAAAGGCACTCATGGCTCGCACTGCACGCATCAAGGACAACGGATTCGACGTTGTCTGCACCATCGGCCGCGTCGACCTCGTCGACTGCGGACCTCACTCGCCCAGCGAGGCAGCGTTCCTGCTCATCGGGCAGCACAACGCACCCGGCGTGTACTCGTTCCCCGCTGAGAACGGGGGAACCATGCACGTCACCGTCGAGGTCGATGACACCATCGACTGATCCCGCCGAGGGGACGAGGCACACACCTCGTCCCCTCACCTCCACCGAAAGGAACCCCGTGTACAACCTCTGGCTCTTGATCTTCGTCGCCGCAGCCGCGTCCTCGATCCTCGACCTCGACGTCGCCCGGTACCTGTGGAACGCCTGGTGCTTCGTCACCGGCGTGATGATCCTCACCGTCGCCGCATCTCTCCTCTGAGATGCGGCACGGCGTCGCGGCCTTATAGCTCGCGCGGGCCCTCTAACTAAGAACCCACTAGTCAGCGGCGGTGTGGGCCCTCTAACTAAGAACCCACTCCACGCTCCCCGGCCATATAGCTCTTTGTAAAGGGTTTGTAAACTTCCGCCAAGTGGCGACATGGCGGTCTCCACGTGTGATAGACTACGTACATGCTCGATGATCAACCACACGGAAAGGAGGTGAAACACATGGCTGCGAAGAAGACGTATTCCGCTACGGAGCTCGCGAAGGAGCTGGGGATCTCCCCCAAGGTCCTGCGTGCGTACCTCCGCAAGGAGCACACCCGCGTTGCTACGGCCAAGAACACGACCTGGGTCATCCCGACCTCGGTCGCGTCCGCTGCCCGCAAGGCGTTTGCCAAGAACAAGGCAGGCTCCAAGTAACACCCCGAGGGTGGGGCGCAAACGCGCCTCACCCTCTCCTTTTGAGCGCTCGCCGGCCATATAGCTCAAGACCTCGCGGCCCTCTAACTGAGAACCCTCTCTCACCTTTCAGGCCTCGCTACGTTCGCTAGGTTGACCGTGACCGACACCGGCGCGGAACTGTCCTCCTTCGAGTGCCTACCTGTCAGTTCCAGCGCCAGTCGCGCTGCATCTACGCGGCCACGCTTCGCCCGACGCGATAGTCCCGTCAGGATGGCAGGAGTACCCATGTCGAGGTCTACCACAGCGTAGCGGTACACCAGATCCCGGAACTCCTGTGATAGCTCCCACCTCCGCAACTTGGCGCGGCAGTGAGTCATCTTCTGCTCTTCAGTCCTCGCCACGCCATCTGCTGGGTATAAGTGGTCCATCAGGGCTCTTGCGATCTGCGCGCGGGCGTAACCGCGGCCATACAGCCGTGCTGCCGTCTCACGGACCTCATCCCACTCCATTTGGACCGCGAACGGCTCATTTGGATCCCTACTCGGCTCTACGGAGCCCGGAACCGTCTGGGCAAGCTCTGATTTCGTGAGCTTTTTGGCCCGAGCCGCTAAGAGTGCCTTAGTAGGGCGCCTTGGCTTGTATCCCATAGGGATATCCTACATTCCCGCTGGGACCCTCCCGCCCGGTGGTTTCTTTGGGAGAGCTGCGGTGACCACCCGTTTACCGAGGCACCATGTAAAAGGTTTGTTAAAAGTTTATGACCGTCAGCCAATCGGTGCATACGGAGCTTGGATCGTGTATAATCATCACGATGGATTTGATTGAACGCCAACCCGAAAGGAGCACCACATGTACGAACCGCGCTACACCTCACTCGCGCGCCGCATCAGCGACCGCGCAGTCGTGATGATCCCCCACCGCAGGAACTTGCGGGGCGGGACGAACAACACCGCGTCCTTCACGGAGCGGGCCAACATCAACGCCAGGAGGGCTGCGAAAGCAGCCCTTCGCGGTCGGAAGGGGAAGTAACTGTGTGGAAACATCACTTGCCACTCGATCCTGCATGCCCTGAAGTCGAGCATGCATTCCAAATCGAGGCAGAGCCGGGGGTGTGGATCGACGATCCGATGGGTGCACCCGTGATGGATGAGTTGATGGCCGACTTCGAGAACAGGCACCGCAGAAATTGCGGGCGCTGCAGGGAGTACGGCATGATGAACGTGGAGGTGATCGGACCTTGAGCATGAATGCCTCATTCCGCAAGAATCTCGAACCCGAGGTCGAATTCCTTGAGCTGATGGTGGCACAGCACAAGCACACACGCGAGATGCTCGACGACTGGCTCACCCGTGAGCCGTGGAGTTACGGATCAATCGACTCCGCGGACTACATGGACGCGGCACTGGCATTGTCGCAGGAGTTCATCGAGGCTATGATGGGTGAGCCGCGAGAGTTCCTGTCCAAGCTATCCCACGACTACCTCATGTCCAACTACGCCTGCGACGGCGTGTGTGAAGAGCTATGGGACAGGTACCCAGCACCGGAAGGAGAGTAATGAGCTCTAGAGCACAAGACCCCATCGGGTCAATCAACCTCGACCATGCAATCGCGGACATATGCACCGATCCCGATTGCGAGATCCACAACCCGTGGGTCGGGTACCAAGAGGGAACTGTAGGGCGCACGGAACTCGCATTCTACATCGCGGGTCACCATGCGGGGTCGGCGGCACTCGCCGATCAGCATGATTCGGTGAAGCGAGACCTCATCGAGGACTTCATGAACGAGGGCGTCATCGACCGACCGAAGGAGGCGGAATGAGCAACATGTTCGGCTACGCAACCGCACAGGAGACTCAGCTCGCTCACGAGATCGCGGAGTCGGATAGGTTCAACGATGAGCCTGTCGACCTGTACCAGGAGCTACTGACCAAGCACGGAGTTGAGGCGACGGGGCGCATTTGGTCCCTTGCGTGTCGGCTCTGGGACGACGCACACGGGGAGGTGAGGTGATGACGTGGCAGTTAGTTGAGATCCCTTACGATCTAGAGACCGTAGACTTCGACGCTCACCCGAATGACCCGACCGACCCATGGTTGCAGCAGCTGAGATGGCTGATGATGACCACGCATGACGGCATCGAAGACATGGAGGTTGGGCGAGTGTTCCTCGCTGCTGGGCTACTCAAGCAACAGCACCCGAACACGCCCATCGCCGATTGCCTGAAGCAAGCCATCATCTGGGAGAGGGGGTGATCACCTTGAGGATGAGGAGGTACTGGGGCACTGCTGAGATCGCCGCCCATTGTGGCGTGACGCAACAGGCGGTGTCGAACTGGCTGGCACGGCAACAGATGCCGAGACCGTCATTCCGTCTGAGGATGGGTCCCGTATGGATCTATCACGAGGGCGGGAACTTCGCAGCATGGCTACATCAACAGAGAAAGAGGCGAGCAGCGTGAACGACGAGACCGAAATCGACCCCGGGTTCAACGGGGACAGGGACAATATGTCTGCCACAGAGCAGGTGGCGGCAGACTGTCAGGACACATACGCCATCCTCGACGAGCTCGAGACTCAGCTCGAGGAAGCGTGCGAGGAGCAGACCGAGTGGGGCGAGGAGATCGACAGACAGAACCTACGCCGGTTGCTCGACGACCTCGACATGGTGCAGCGCGTGAGGTACCTTGTCATGGAGATCGTTGATCCTGATGGCCCCCCATCAACCGACGATCCGATCCCACCCACGAGTTGAAAGCAGGCTGCGGATCGTGTATGATCGTCATGTGATCGTTTTACACCACGAAGGACCGAAGGGAGGTGAAAGGTAATGGCGACAGTTAACAGCAGGGAGATCGTAGATGAGATCATCGCAGGGAACGGGCACTACGAGGGTGATCCGCAGGTCATCAAGATCGTGAAGTACCAGAACATGTTCAACGGCGGAGATGCGTACGGGCTTGTGTACGAGACCGACGGCGACGTGAACCGGTACGAGAACAGCGCGGCATGCATCAATCCACAGGTCATCTGGTCAGTCAACAAGAAGGAGGTGAAGTAATGCCAGCAAGAACCACGAAGAAAGTACCACCGAAGCCAGCGACTGCGCCTACGCGCACGCTGCGCACCACGCTGATGGCACTGATCAGCGCACGGATCGACTTCAAAGTCCACTATCCGACGAAGAACTCCATGGTGATCACCGCCGACGGAAATCTGAACCAACCACAGCTCAGGGTGTTCGTCGAGAAGGGTGGGGCATTCGGCCCCGGTAGGCAGTTGATGATCCTCATCCCGAAGCTGAGTCACGATGGCGAGTGACCAATGGTTTGATGAGGTTATCACACCCGAGGAACGCGAGGAAGTCGAGAGGTGCGTGGTCAAGATCGTTCAAGCCCTAGTGGTAGGCACGATCCTCGCCGAGAGCCTCCCAGACTTCATCGACGCAAGGATGGGTGATGCGCCGAGGTAAACTCAGACCGTGGCGGTATCGTACACCCGATCCGCGCGATCACGACTCACGGGTGCACACGTTCTACGCACCTACCGTCGTGAAGGCGGACCAGTATGCCAAGCGATGGGCACGAAAGCTTGGCTACCACAGAATCGTTCGGTTAAGACGAAGGAGGTGAGACAATGTACCCAGAGAACAACGGCAGTAGCAAGGCAGTGCGTCTGAGCCTCAAGCAGGTCAGGTCGCTCGAGAAGGCAATGGCCAACACTGGCGCCGATGAGGTAGAAATCGGTCGTGGTGAAGACGGTCGGCTGATCGTTAAGCAGGTCGTCAAGACCGAGAAACTCAGAGCGCTCAAGATCTCCTAGGCAATGAACCCGAGGGGCACAGGTGCAATCGACTGCGCCTGTGTCCCTCATTTGCCGTCGGGGCCGTTTGACAGCTCAAGCCCCAGCATGTATAATAGTACTGTGTCACTGCGTTACTGCCCCGCAGCTGACACGTCATCCCAAGGGCAGGAAAGGCAGGTACTAATGGCACGTCGTAGGAGCAAGGCAGAGGTCGAGGAGCTCGAGGACGATGAGGAGCTCGACCTAGAGGATCTCGACGAAGAGGCAGACGTCGAGGACGAGGACGTCGAAGAGGAAGACGAGGACGAGGAGGAGGAGGCCCCTCGTCGCAAGAAGAAGACGAAGACGACCGCCAGCAAGAAGAAGAAGGCCGCCAAGGAGAACGGCGCAATCGGGTCAACCGAGCTCGCTGATGCCCTCGGCACTGACGGTCGGAACTTGCGCGTGATGCTGCGCGCTAAGGGCGTCGAGAAGAACGACAACAACCGCTACGAGTGGGAGTCCGTCGATGCAGCGCTCGAGGAGCTCGGCTTCGACGACCTCGACGAGGCGGTCGACGCTCTGAAGGAGGCCAGGGACGAGAGACTCGAGGAGCTCAAGAACCGGCCGAAGAAGAAGAAGGCCGCGGCGAAGAAGAAGAAGGCCCCGGTCGACGAAGACGAGGAAGACGACGAAGACGAGGACGAAGACGACGAGATCGAGGACGAGGAAGACGACGATGAGGAGGAGGAAGAGGCGCCGGCACCGAAGAAGCGTGCAGCGCGTAAGACTCCTGCCAAGAAGACGACGACTCGTGCTCGCTCGAGGTCTCGCAAGTAGTCCTCATACACGGTACCGTGAGAGGGGCGGGGAAACCCGCCTCTTTCATGGTGTCCAAGTCTCCAAATGGCCCGGAAACGACAGGCAGCCATAGGCGTCCAGGGTTCGTCGTCTGACGACATGCACAACACATCGCACGTCACATGGCATTCGACCTTGGACGCCCCTGGCATGCCTCTAAGACACGTCCCATATCACTCGAATCACGCGAAACGAGGGCATATTGAGCGCATTGGCTACATACACCAAGCGGCACGGGAAGCCGTATTCGCTACGACGTAGGAATGGCAAGGGCGTTATGGAGGTGCAGTTCAACGACGGCTACGTTACCATCCGCAGCATGCAGCCCGGGACCCCCAAGTTCATCCAGGAGGTCCACATCACTCGCAGCGCGTGGAACACACTCGTCCGCTCGCAGCAACTCGAGACTGCCACAGAGGCTATGGCGGGTCCTGACTTCGATCGCTACCGGGCGGAGCGTCGGGTTGCTCGAGAGGAGGCCCAGCATCTATCGGACCAACGCGATCTGAAGCGTCAACTCCGTGGCTCGCATCGGCGTCGTCGGCGATCTTGATCCTCCGCCAGTCCGATAGCCGATTGTACCACTCATCAGCAGCCTCAAGCAGATCTTGATCTATGATCAAGGTCTGGATCACAGCGATGGTGTCCTCCTTCGACGGTAGTAGTGAGTGGTCCTCGATCACGCGGGCCACTGTCATGAGCTCCATGGCCATGGCAATACGCCCTAGGCTCAGTAGGCGTAGCACTTCCACCGGGGACTTGCCAGTCGCCGCGGCCAAATAGCTTACGAACTCATCCGTCGGCCGCGACATGAAGTTCTCTTCGCTACCCACAGCCCTCAACCTCCATTCCTAGCTTATCAACCTCGTTGGGGTATGGCTCACCCGGGTGATATCTCTTCCACAAGGCGCGCTCGCGAGTGGCCATCATCGTTTCGCGTCTCCGCCTACGCTTCTGCTCTTCAGAGATCCGTCGTCGAATCAGATCCCGATAGCCCGGGTAGTCGTGCAACCACAAGTAGAATCGGTCGATCTCTTCCTCGGTAAGTTTCTTCCTAGCTCTCATGCCAACATATACACCTCACGCACACACTACACAGCAAGTACTATACCCTGAAAGGGTATGTACGTACTTGCGTGTAAAGGTGTCAGGGGTTGCGGATATGTAAAGGTAGAACTGTATCCCATGTTTATTTATCATCGCGGTCCCATTCATCTACGGGGTCTGCAGGTGCGTCCCAAATGCCTAACGTTACGAGGTCATCGGCTGTGAACCAAGGGTAGTCACGCAAATCTCCCACCTCTGTGGTCGTGATCAACTCGTCGAGTTTGGTCATCGAGATGCTTTTCCTACGTCCGTTCCGCCAGCGCCTCAGTACCTTGAGTCTCGTATTCGACAGGTAAGCAACCTCCCTCCAAGAGCCGTGAACCGCGCGCATGTGCGCGAACAGCTCCATTAACTCCGGGGTGATCGGAGTGTAGAGGTCGTTCTTCTTCGGGTGTTTAGATCTCTTACGCTTGGCCATTGTCGCTCGGGAACAGTTGCCACGAATGACCACGCCCGCGGCGCCCGCCCGCCATCTCAATGAGGTCAGAGTCCCGAGCCCGCCCCAGAACCGTGCGCTTGTCGATCTCCAACACTTCTGCTGCTTTAGCAGCAGTGATTCCTGGTTCGTCTCTCACCAGCGAGAGGATCATGCCCGTCAGATCCCATCGCTGCACCTGGCATTTCATATCCGGATCCCCAGGCTCACCCCACATAAGTCGCACATCTAGCGGATGGCGAGGTGACATAGACCTGAACTCCAACTCCATACGAGCACCGACCCACCCCGGACGATGCTCCGTCACCTGGTCGCAGTAGATAGCCGAATCGCACCACCCATGCAGCGTAGTGGACCCTAGTAGTCGCTGCCCGGCGCGACGATTCGCCACCACATTCGTACCCTGTGGTCGCTTACCCATGTGGTGAGCAATAGCCAACGCGCAGTGATACTCATTCCGCAGGTAGAGTAACCACTTGAGGTAGGGGTAGAGAAACTCTGCCCTGTCGGTATTGACGCCTCCGAACAGGAGGTAGAGTGGGTCGAGTACTACGAGGGCTGGGCGCTTCTCAGCGATCATGGTCTCGAGTTTGTCTTGGTGCTCCTCATCGGTGAGGTTCATCGAGAAGTTGTTGAGGATATAGAGGTCCAGGTCGTGGGGGAACTCGATCTCCACAGTCCAGTCGCCCAATGCCCCAGCCTCTGATTCACGGACCTCGAGGGCATTACCCAGCAGGCCGTAGTAGTTGGCGAGTTTCATCAGGCGGTCCTGCATCATCCACTGAGCGTTCTCCTCCTGGATAAACAGGACAGGCCCGGGAGTGTGGACTGGGAAGCGATTGAGGAACTTCCGCCCGCTCGCTACCGCGAGTGCCATTGCCAATGCGAAGCCCGTCTTCGACGACTTCGGCTCGCCGCCAATGATACCGTGCGACTCCGCAGTCCAGATGTCCTCAATTAACCACTTCGGTTCGGGGATGCGGGTCTGGAGGAAGGTGGAGTAGCTGACCCATGGCAAGCGCTCAGGCTCGTCAGTCGGGCCTTCCAACTTAGTGCCCTCTGCCTCCCGAGGCGGGGAGGTTTTCGACAACACATGACGGATAGCCCTCGAGATATCCCGCCTCAGCGACACCTCCTCCGTCCCCAGTCCAGCCCACTTGTTCCACGCAGAAGCCACGACCACAGCATAGATGTCATCCTCGCCCCAGCCTGCCTCCGCCAACAAACACTCCAGCTCCCAGAGCCGAGACGACCTTTCGCCTTCCACCACCGCATCCGAAGGCACCCTCAACAAAGCACGAGCTCGACCAGGCATCTCCTTCCTCGGCACGACCCCGCCCGTCAGAGTCCCCCGTACTGGCGCACTCCCCTTCACGATGTGCCACATCTCCGCAGCCGTGTACGACACGTCCTCGAGGTACCACATCAACTTCACGGATGGCCCACCTGGATACTTCCAGTTGTACGTCCCCGGCAGTCGCAGAACCTGCGTGCGGTCCCAGCCGCCCGTGTCAGCTCCTAGGTGGTAAGATAGAGCCTGATTGATGCGCTCCCACTTCTCGGGTACCAGCCGTTTCTCGAGTTTCCACATAGCTTGGTAGCGGTCGGGCGACGACTCCCACGCCACTGTGGGCAGGGGTACAACTTCTGGGTGCACCTCATCGAGGTCGGCCCAGAGCCACTCCGAAGACTTCATGTCCTCGTACCGGCGTCCCTTGCGGGTGAACATGCCGGCGGAGAAGTACAGAGACTCCTGGTCGCGGATGCAGATGTCGATGCGGCGACTCGGATCCATCGGCCAGCGAACGTGGTAGGGCACCCAGTACTGACCGACTTTGGCGGGGAGATCTACCCAGCCGGGGCGATTACCCCAGACTATGTCGAGAAAGTCTTCAGCCACCCACTCGGTGATATCCATATTACCTCCTAACGGGAACGACCCCACAGTCACATTATACACGATCTTCCCTGGCCTCGCCGAGTCGAGTGACGCAAGAGAGACGCGGATTTGATACAATCGTGTTGTGACGCGCACGCGGGGTTCCACTCTCCCCCATACTGCTCGTCACACTTGCTAGGGCCAGGCGGGGGGCGAGCCATCGTGTCACCCCACTCGTCCCCCGCCGATACCGGACATTGACAACTGACTCGTACCCGTCAACTACCAGGAGGTGTAGTGTCGGACTTCAAAGACATCGCTATGGCAGGTGCAGAACTTGCAGTAACGGTGGGTATCGTTGAAGCTGCGATTGACGAGGCTCCCGACGAAGTGAAGGAGAACTTCGAGGAGAAGATCGACGGGGCTATCGCGTACATCCACTCGGAGATACTCGAGTTCCAGCAGTTCGGTGAGGCGTATGACCCGCCGGAAGACTAAGCCAAGCAGCAGAAGTCTTCGAAGAAGGCTTCGTGTCTCTGATCTCTATGGCGAGGGGGTGAGTGGTAACTTACTCCAGGGGCGGTATGGGACGGCGAAGGTGTATGCGTGGTTCCAGAATCGCCATCGACGAGGTACTAAGGCACTCGCTGAGGGCGTCTACCTCAGCAAGGACACGAAGTACTCGTGGCATGTACCCGCGACGGTTCAGTTGTGCCTCGAGTTACCGTTGACCACAGGGCAGATGAATAACAGGCTCGCGTGGTATGTGACGTGGGTGTCGCCCCGTACCGGGGCAAGACTGAAGAAGTACTTCATGTCGCCTTGGGTGGGGATGGAGTTCCTCGCGACTAAGGCTGCGCGCGCGGATAGTCATGCGGCACTTGTGTCGAGGCAGCGACCGTACGACGTGCCTGCGAGGTATAGAGGCAAGTTCCCATACAGGCAGGAGTATAAGGGTAGAACTCGAACGTGGTATTGGTGTCCACTGTGCATGCAGCCGCGACGGTTCAGGGCGGTGCAACCACAGCAGGAGTTCTACGCTGAGGTGAAGGTGTGGAGCGACGAGAAGAAGAGGTATATCCCGAAGGAGCGTAAGCTACGGCTATTGGAGTGTCACTACTGCGGATGCACTAACCACAATGCTGTGTGGCGACGCTCGAATCAGCCGTGGGAGATCAGGAAGTTTAAGCGGGGGGTCCGTCGAGCACGAAGGAGAAGGAGGAGGTAATGGAGAAGCCGAAGTTCAAGCCGTTCGCGCTGCGCTTCGAGTTCCACGACGCCGAGGAAACGGATACATTCCTCCGGGGGTGTATCCTGGCCTCGCAGAACAACAACAGCCACCTGTGGTCGGAGGTGATCGACGGCATCAATAGCGCCATGGTGGTCTACCGTGAGGAGCAGCTTCGCTTCGACATGGCTGCACGTACCGCAGCTGGTATGCCATGAGGCCTGGCGGTAACTTCACGCAGCCTCACTACGACCCCGAGACGGAGATCACTACGTTTCAGGTCTTCGTTGCGTGGAAGAAGGTCGATGAGAAGGAGAGCGATGCGGATGCAGTGGCTGCGCTACGCGAGCACTGCGGCAACAAGCCCTTTGACCTCGGCCTACGTCTGGCAAAGTGAGGAGGTACACACCCAGGACAAAGCCATTCAAGCACCAAGCTCGTGCCACGCTGAGGGCCGTCAGGAAACGTAACCTGGCGGTCCTCTTTGAGCCGCGTCTGGGGAAGACGAAGGTTGCTCTGGATTGGGTGGGTATTCTTGCGCTAAAGGGTGAAGTTCACAAGGTGTGCGTCTTTGCGCCGTCGATCGCCCTCGACGTCTGGCAAAGGGAGCTGCGCAGGCATTACCCTTACTCGTACACGGTTGAGGACTTCGACTACGATTACCCGCCTGTTGCCAGGTCTGACAACCACATAAGTACCGCATTTTTCCTCGCAGGGCGAGAAGAGACGTTCAGAGCTACGCGCCCGCACGTGAACCTCGAGCGTCCCAAGCAAAGCATCCTAGAGAGGTGGGACCCTGATGCCATCGTTATTGACGAGAGCCATCAGTACAAACGTCCAGGGGGTCGTGCTGCACAAGACGCGTGGAGGTTGGTTCGTCGTCTTCGCAAGCGAAGGGGCGACGGCCGACCCTATGTCCTCGAGCTTACGGGCACTCCGAACCCCAAGGGCTGGCGTGATCTTTTTGCCCAGTTCCGCATCATGGACGAGACGCTTCTTGGCACGAATGCTAGCGACTTTGACGAGGAGTACGTTGTTCGTGGTAAGGGACGCCGCAAGTGGATGATCCTGCGTTACCAGAACACCAAGAGGCTCGAGCGAATCATCCGACAGAATAGTACCACATGCACCGCCCGCCAAGCGGGCCTCGAGGGCAAGTTGTTCTGGCAGCAGATATCAGTTAGCCTACCACAGAAGGTGAGGGACCTCTACGATGAGCTCGCAGAGAACTACATTGTCGAGACCGATAGCGGAGTTATTGATGCCGCTAATCAGGGTGTGCTCAGACTGCGTCTGGTCCAGCTTACCTCCGGATTCACCACCAAGGGGGACAGATCCACGACGCTAAGGTCGGACGATTCAAGGCTTACGCTGAGCAGCTCCGCGATCAGGACGAGTCGGTCGTCGTCTGCTGCCGTTTCACTGCAGAGATCGACTGCTACCGAGAAGTACTCCGGCGGGCTGGCTATCACGTTGGGGTGCTGGATGGACGAACCCGGCGCAGAGATCGTGGTGATGTGGTCGCCCGCTTCCAGACCGGAAAGGGTATCCAGGCCCTGGTCGTCCAGCATCAGGCTGGCAGTCTCGCCATCGAACTCACGCGAGCCGCTGAGGTTGTATTTCCGACACTCCCCGACGACTGGGTGGCATTCTGGCAGTGCCTTAACCGACTCAGAGGTCCTAACCAGCACCGACCTGTTAGAGTTACTGCTCTCCTTGCTTCGGGGACGGTCGACCCACGAATCCTTCGAGGACTTCGTCGCAAGGAAGACTGGCACGGCGACTTGATGAGGGATCCGCACAGGTTCCTCCGCGTGTGATACAATCAAACGTGTCACAAACCCAGAAGGAGGTAAGCACGGGGATGTCGATGAGATGGAGAGTCAGGGGACTACCACTCGAGGGTATCAACAACCATGGCGGCTGCGTGGGGGAACCCTTCGCGGCCATACAGCTGGAGTCGGGGACGATCGTGCTGACCAAGGAGGTCGAGTTCTACGAGGGCGACGAGGGTCGCTCGTCTGCTCACGAGGAGAATAGGCAGGTGGAACGTGAGAGGGGCTAGCTGTATCATCGTCGAGGGTCCTGACGGAGCGGGCAAGACGATGCTCGCTGAGCAGTTGGCCACGCACTATGGCCTCAGGTATCGCCGACCACCGCCTGCAACGCTGTCGTCTACGCACGGGCCACAGGATGGGTTGGTGGAGTGGTGGGATACTCAGCTTGCGCAGACTCCGAGCGAGTTGGCCTCTGTGGTGTACGACCGCTGCTTCTACATCTCGGACCCCATCTACCAGCAGGCACAGGCCAAACGTGATCTCCTCGTCGATAGCCAAGACCTCGCTGCTGGCATCATGAAGTTGTGGAACGTCGAACCGTTCCTCATCTTCTGTTTGCCCCCATTCGCTACGCAGCTTGCCAACGTGCAGCGTGAGGGACGACACCGCCTCGCTGAAGTGGATGCACAAGGCCTACTCAAGATCTGCAATCAGTACTGGGCCCACTACGCTCTCTGGGCCACATCACTCTACGACAACGTCCGCAAGTATGACTACACTGAGGAGGATGAATGGAGCAGGCTGATAGACCACCTCGACGCAACCTGAGCGTCATCCAACACGAGCGGGATTACTGGGTAGCACACAACTTCCCACACGACCGCATCGAGGACTCGTTCATGGGCATGGTCGAGGAGATGGGCGAGCTAGCACACCACCTACTCAAGTCGAGGCAGGGCATTAGAGGTGGTGACGTTGACCACGAGGCTGAGATCCGCGATGCTTGCGCCGACCTTGTGATCTTCACCATGGGCATCGCAAGCCACAAGGGGTTTGATCTGGGGCGGGTAGTTGACGAGACGTGGGATCAGGTCAAGCGACGGGACTGGGTCCAATATCCAGTGAACGGAGTTGACAGGTGACTAAGATTGCTGACAAGAGAGACCAACGCGATCCCGCAACACTGGGTGCTCAGATACTTGCCTCGCCCGGCAAGTCCGCCCATGAGAAGGCCGACAAGGTGCTCAAAGTCAGCAAGAATGGGAGTCGTCGTGATCCGTAGAAACTACGACGACCTTTCCCATCTATGGCGTGGGTCGATCCGACGAATGTGGAGGGGCACACTAGATAACGGCCTCATAGATATCGTCGGGTCGGCCGACACCATCAGCTACGACAATCTCCTGAGCTGCGATAGCATGGCGTTTGACCTCGATATGGGTCGGGATCTGTGGTTGAACAAGCAGCGATGGACCCGACTAGTGAGGGACTACGTTGAGAAGGATGAGTTGCTGCGGTTCATACGCAAGTGCGAGGAGCTCGCTCGCGGGGACGGTGCGAAGGGTGCTTGTACTACGATGTTCGCCCGAAACGTGGAGCGCTATAGCAAGCGTCACCGGTGGGGTAACTGCATGCTTGCCTTCACGTATCGTGGTAATGTTCGACGAGAGCAACCGACTCTCGTACTCCATTCTCGAGTGTCCTACATCGCCTACATCGGGGGACTTGATCTTGCACTTGCCCATGTCTTGGCGAGGACGATCGGCCAGCGGGTGGGAGTACCACCTGAGGACTTTGCTTTCCGATGGCACGTGGATGCCCTTCAGTTTCACGGATTCAAGTCGCTTCCGATGCTCTATAAGACTGAATACGTCCATGATCTCCAACGTCCGCAACTTCGTCGAGAGTTTCCCACCATCAACCTCGTAGGCAGGTGGTACGACAAAATCGTAGAGTTCCACGAGAACGGCATCACTGAGAATAAGTACGGGCCACTAAAACGAGTGATGAGGAGGTATCGTGAGTACGTCGCGGAGGACTATCTGCCTACTGTCACCGTCAAGGATCTGTCGTGGGCACCACTGAGGTGAACATCTACGAGTACATCGACGACGCCGTCCGCGATAGCATCGACTATCTCAAGCGGAACGGGCTAGATGTAGACACAGGCCACTGGCAGGGTGTGTCCACAGAGGGTCATCCTGACCTCGTCACGAGTGAGGTGACTAACCTGCAGTGGACGGCGAAGATGCCACCCGATGCGGAGGAAGCTGCGGAGTTGATCCAGCCCAACCTACCATGGGCGGAGGATCACTTCCAAGAGCGCATCGCTGGTGAGCCCACGAACCCGGGGCGTGAGTACAAGAACTGGCCTTGGTGGCGTGATCAGGATAGTGACACCATGATCGACGGCAAGTTTACACATACCTACCAGGAGCGATTCTGGCCACCCCGCGAGTTACTCGGCATCCGTTATCTCTACGGCAACCTCGACGACGTGATCGGTCTACTTCGAGACCATCCACACACAAGGCAGGCGACGTTCCCCATCTTCTTCCCCGAAGATACAGGCTCAACGCACGGAGGTCGCATACCCTGTACCCTGCACTACCACTTTCTGCTGCGTAGTGGGCAACTCCACACATGGTACCCTATCCGCTCGTGCGATGCAGTACGGCACTTCCGTGACGACGTCTACCTGGCAGTGCGTCTCACCCAGCACGTGCTCACCCGCCTCTACGAGCCCGATACTCTGTGGGCAGATATCGAACCGGGGTACCTTAACTTCAACGCCTACTCATTCCACGTGAATAAGGGGGACATGCATAGGCTATGAAAAACAAGACCCGTGTGTTCATGGAGATCGCAGGCAAGATAGGTGAGCTCAGTACTTGCCCCCGCAGGGCGGTGGGTGCTCTTATCATCCGCGACGGTAGAGCGATCAGCTGGGGCTTCAACGGCTCACCCCCTGGTCTCCCGCACTGTGATCATCCCCTCGACGCACCATGCGAGAACGCGACTCATGCAGAAGCAAATGCAATCGCTTTCGCAGCGAAGCAGGGAATCTCTACAGACAAAAGCACCCTCTTCGTGACAGTTTCCCCATGCACAGTGTGCTCGCGTCTTCTGATCGCTGCTGGCGTCGAGCACGTGTTCTACAACGAGGAGTATCGTGATCGCGGGGGACTCGATCTACTGTACGAAGCAGGGGTGAGTATCAGTCATGTTCCGTAGGGTCGCATGGTTCCACGTCACCATCGAGTGTGACGATGAGGAAGTCGCTAACGTCTGGTTAGCCACAGTGAACCAGGCCCTCGACAACTTCGCGCAGCAGGCAGCGACGATCACCAGCGATAAGGTCAAGATCATCGGACCGATGGAGGCGGGTCAGTCGATACCCGTCCGTGAGGCACATGACCCGAACGTATAGATCCCCACTCGACAGGTACGCAGACCACGACTGCACAAGGTGTAGCCTGCATGAGACTACGGAGCGGGTGTGCATCATGGGCTCAGGCAGTGTCAGGAACCGCGTGATGATCGTTGGGGAGGCCCCAGGTGAAGCGGAGGCAACTACTGGTCGTGTATTTAGTGGGCGAGCAGGGAAGTTACTCGATACACTACTGGACGAGGCGGGGCTTGATCGTTCGGAGGTTTATGTCACTAACGTTGTCAAGTGTAGGCCCCCGGAAAATCGACGGCCCGACCGTGTCGAGTTCGAGTCGTGTCGGATCTACCTCGAGCGCGAGGCGAAGGCGGTTAATCCGCGATACGTACTGCTTCTGGGCAACGCCGCCCTACAGGCAGTAGCACGCAAGTCTGGCATCACATCTAAGCGCGGGG
>Ga0126379_10000335_pt1 | contig 25721 bp, 20 predicted proteins | sample PanSoiMetPlot_24_FD_92640 | JGI IMG/M metagenome (GOLD analysis project Ga0126379, IMG submission 92640) | Tropical forest soil microbial communities from Panama - MetaG Plot_24 | ecosystem: Environmental > Terrestrial > Soil > Tropical forest > Bulk soil | place: Panama | collected 2016-02-17
CACGACGTCCTGCTCGCGCTGATTGGGCCGCTCGGCGATCTGCGCAACCAGGCTCAATAAGCGATTCGTTTCGCCGGACATCGCCGAGACGACCACCACCACGTCGTTGCCGCTTTGCTGCGTGGCGATGCACCGCCGCGCCACGTTCTTGATCCGCTCGATGTCTCCGACGGACGTACCACCGTACTTCTGAACGATCAGCGCCACTTCGTTGCCATCCTTCGCGAATCGGGCGCACGATAGGGACCTGTCCGAGTGCTGTCAAAAGAGCAAAGGAGTTCCGCATGTCGAAAACGCGGGTTCTGATCGACGGGGAAACGCTGAGGCTCGAGGAGATCGCCCGCGTCGCGCTGGGGGAAGCTCTGGTGGAGCTCGCGCCGACGGCAATCGAACGCGTCGAGCGCGCCCGCGCCTTGGTGGACCGCGTCGCCGCAGGCAATGAAGCCGCCTACGGCATCAATACCGGCTTCGGCAATCTCGCCGAGGTGCGAATCGAGAAAAAGGACCTGCGCCAGCTTCAGCGCAATCTGCTCCGCTCGCACGCCGCAGGAGTGGGTCCGCCGCTCTCAATCCCCGAGTGCCGAGCTTTGCTCCTTCTGAGAGCGAACGTTCTCGCCAAAGGCTTTTCTGGAATCCGATTGCCGACGCTCGCGCTGGCGATCGACATGCTCAACCGCGACGTCGTGCCCGTGGTGCCCGAGCGCGGCAGCGTCGGCGCTTCGGGCGACCTGGCGCCTCTGGCGCACCTGGGGCTCACCCTCATCGGCGAGGGAGAGGCATTCTTCAGGGACAGCCGGCTTCCCGCCAGCGAAGCGCTTTCGAAAGCCGGCTTGACCCCGGTCACGCTCCAGGCGAAGGAAGGATTGGCGCTGGTGAACGGCACGCAGGCGATGAGCGCGGTGGGCGTGCTGACGCTGCTGCGTTCCGAAGCTCTCGCCGAGGTCGCAGATCTCGCCGGGGCGATGACGCTGGAAGGACTGCTCGGCAGTCACAAGCCCTTCCTCCCGCAAGTGCAGAGCGTGCGCCCGCATCCTGGTCAGGTCGCATCTGCTCGGCAGCTTCGAGAATTTCTCGCCGATTCCGAGCTTGTGGTGAGCCACGCGAATTGCGCCAAAGTCCAGGATCCCTACTCGCTTCGATGCATGCCTCAGGTCCACGGCGCCGCGCGGGAGGGGCTTTCGTTCGTGCGCCGGGTTTTGGAGGTGGAAGTCAACAGCGCCACCGACAATCCGCTGGTCTTCACCGACTCGAGTTCGATCGTGTCGGGGGGAAACTTCCACGGCCAGCCAGTGTCGCTGGCGCTGGACGTCCTCGCGATGAGTCTCACACAGCTGTCCACAATCAGCGAGCGACGGGTAGAGCAGCTGGTGAATCCGTCCCTTTCGGGACTGCCGCCGTTCCTGGTCAAGGAATCCGGCCTGAACTCGGGTTTCATGATCGCGCAGGTTACCTCCGCAGCACTGGTGGCTGAATCGCGCATCCTCTGCCATCCTGCCTCGGTCGACTCGATCCCCTCTTCCGCCGGGCGTGAAGACCACGTTTCGATGGGGATGACTGCGGCCCTCAAGGCTCGCCAAGTGGCGGAACACACTCGATCGTGTCTCGCCATCGAGCTGCTTGCCGCGGCGCAGGCGATCGACATGCGTTTGCCCGTCAAGGCGGGCCGCGGAGTGCGAGCTGCCCACGAGCTGATCCGAAGCCGCGTTCCGACGCTGGCCGAGGATCGAGAGCTGCACCTGGATATCGACGCAGTTCAGCGCGTGATCGACAGCGGGGAGTTGCTTCGCGCGGTGCGCGCCGTCCGCTGAGCCTACTCCGTCGCTGATCCGGCGCTTGGCGCCCGGGGGCGCGCCTTGAGAGGCGACCTCCGCACGTGGTACGAAAATTTCCCCCTCCCCACGAGACCGCCGAAAGATGAATGACGGAAATAACCTTCCGCGGCCGCATTCGCCCACTTCTGACGTGCCGACCGTCCCTGCGGCCACCAGTGCGACCGAACAGCTCTCGGCCAATCTACAGTCTCTTCCGGCGGCGCCGCGAAGCGATCAAGAAGACAAGGTGCGCAGGCAGATTGCAGGCCTGGAGAGGGAGGCCAAAGCGCTCGGGCCGGATCCCGCGGCGGCGCTTTTGTTCCACGAGATCGGCTTGCTCTGGGAAAACTCCCTCAAGAATCCGCGAAACGCCGCGGTCGCGTACCAAGCCGCCTTCCGGCTGGCGCCGAAATTCCTGGCGAATATCCGCGCCGCGCGCAGGCTGTTCTCGGACGTGGGCAACTGGCAGATGGTGGTTCAACTGCTGGATGCCGAGCTGGCGGCGGTTGAAGACGACCGTCAGCGGGCAGCGCTGCTGTTCGAAAAAGGAACCGTCCTCGACGAGCATCTGTCCCGCGAGGAAGACGCAGCGGCAGCGTTCGACAAGTGCCTCGAGCTGATCCCCCGCGATGTTTCTCTGCTGGTGCAGCTGGAGAGCGTTTACGGCCTCGGGAACCAGTACCCAGCGCTGGTGAAAGTGCAGCGATTGCTCGCGTCGGCGGTGACCGACGACAAGGGGCGAGCATACTATTTGACCTCGGCGGGCTTGATCCTCGAAGGCCGCCTCAATCTTCCTGAGGAAGCGGCGGCCGCGTACCGCGAGGCTTTCAAGCTCAACCGCGAGGATCCCGTCTTGTTGGCCGCCTTGGTGCGAACGGCGGAGCGAACTGGCCAGACCGAGGATCTCATCGCAGCGCTGGCCGCTCAGGCCCAGATCGAAGGCCCCAGCGCCGCCAGCAATTACATCCAAATCAGCAAGGCCTATAGCAAGCTCGGCCGTCACGACGAGGCACTCTCTGCCCTACTCGAGGCGCGAAGCCGCGCACCCGGCGATCCGCTCGTGCTCGCGGAGCTGGCGTTCATCTACGAGGAGCGAGGCATGCACCAAGACCTCGCCGACGTCTTGCTCGCCCGCGCGGAGCTGAGCAAAGATCAAAGCGAGTTCGCCGAGATCAACCTGCGCCTCGCCGCGCTCTACGAGGACCTTCTCCACCGCGACGACGCGGCGGTCGATCGTTATCGCGCCATTCTCGCCCGACTGCCACACCAGCTGGATGCCTTGGCCGGCTTGGGGCGCCTCTATCATCGAACGCAGAACTGGGAAGGGCTGCTTTCGGTCTTCGAGCTCGAGGTCGCCTCGGCGGACGAGCCCCGTCAGAAAGCCGCCCGAGTCTACAAGGCCGCCGAGATCCTCGAGAAGCAGCTCCGGCGCGAAGAGGAAGCGATCGCCCGCTACAACCAATGCCTCCAGCTTCAACCGGGATATTTGCCGGCGCAGCAGTCGTTGATCCGGCTCTTCGAGCGCCAAGGCCGCTACTCGGATCTGGTCGAGATGTACGAACAGGAGATCGCGCAGACGTCTGATCGCGATCAAATCGTCTCGACGCTGAACAAGATGGCGGCGGTCTACGAAGAGCGGCTCACCGAGATCGATCGCGCGATCGACTGCATGAAGCGAGTTCTCGAGCTGGTCCCGGATCACCTGCCGACGATTCGGAACCTGGCCCGGATGTTTGAATACAGCGGGCAATGGCGGGAGTTGATCCAGGTGCATGAGACCGAGGCCTCGATCGCCGCGGACACCAAGCAAGTGTTGTCACTCCACCACCGCAACGCCGAAATTCTCGAAGAGCAGCTCGGCGATCGCCCGGGCGCGATCGCCGCCTATCAACGCCTGCTTGCGCTTTCACCCGCCTATCTGCCCGCCTTGAAGGCATTGGGGCGCCTCTATTCGGAACAGGAGAATTGGGCGGAGCTCGTGCAGATGTATCGGGCCGAGGCGGAGATTGCGCCCTCGCCGGAGCAGACCGCGGCGCTCCTTTTCAGAGCCGGCGAGATGATCGAGCGCAAGTTGGGCGATCAGGAGCAGGCGATCGCGGCCTATCGCGAGGTGCTTCAGCTGACCCCGAACTATCTGCCGGCGCTTCGCGCTCTGGAGCAGATCTACCGCTCCCGCAAAGACTGGGAGAAGTTGATCGACGTCCTCCGCGCCGAGGCGGAAAACCGAAGCGACCCTTCCGAGCGGGCCAATGCTCTTCTCCAGGCCGCAGGCATCTGGGAAACGCAGCTCGGACGGCCGGACACGGCGATCTCTGCGTACGAGGAAGTCCTGCGCCTGGCTCCGGGTCATCCCTGGGCGATCGCGTCGCTGAAGCACCTCTACGCGGTACAGGGGAACCTCCACGAGCTGGTGGCGGTCATCGATCGGGAAGCGCAGACGGGCGACAGCCCCGGGACCCGACTCGGTGCGCAGCTGAAATTGGCCCAGATCTACCTCGATCGCCTGAACGAGCCGGCGCGGGCAGCGCAGGCGTGCGAGGCCGTCCTTGCGGTCGATCCCAACAATCTCTACGCGCTGAAGATGTTGGAGCGCTCAAAGCCATCCGATCGCGCTGCACCTTCGGAGCTCAGGCTGAGGCTTGCAGAAGGAATCTCGGACATCCGATTGCGGTCGGCGCTTAAGCTGGCCGCGATCACGGACAACGGCCTCGCGGATGAGAGAACGGTCAGCGAGCTGAAGCAGGCGTTCGCCGAAGATCCAAGCGATCCGCGCCTTGGTCTGCTTCTCGAACGAACTCTTCGCCGCGGCGGAGAGCACGATGGTCTTCTCGAGCTCTACGAGCAAATGGCGCAGTCCACCTCAGATCCGTTGGAGAAGCTCGGCTTGCTGTTTCGCATTGGCGATGTCGCCGAGCACCGCCTGCGACAACCGGACAGAGCCCTGAAGGCGTATCGCACCGCGCTCGAGCTCAATCCTCAGCTGGTACCGGCACTGCAGGGAGTGAGTCGAGCCGCGATTCAGCTCGAGGACTATGGGTCCGCGCGCGCGGCCCTCGAGGCGGAAGGAAGGGCCGCTCGCGACGTTCGCGGAGCGCTGGAAGCGTTTCTCGCGGCCGGCAAGCTCTGCGCAGAACAGCTTCACGACCCCGACGGGGCGATCGCCAACTTCCGCCATGCGTTGGAGCGAGATCCGCTGGACCCGACGGCGAGCACCGCGCTGCGCCGTTTGTTGGCCGGGGGCCGATCCGACGAATTGGCGAGCTTTCACGAGCACGCCGCCGAGGCCAAGCTGGCGCAGAAAGAGCTCGCGGCCGCGGCCAGCGAATTTCTGATGGCCGCTAAGACATGGCTAAAGGCCAACGAGCCTGCCAAGGCCCTCCGGGCGGTGGAGCGGAGCTTGGCGACACAACCCTCCAATCCGGACGCGCTCGAGATGAAGGGCCGCCTGGCCTTGGACGCCCATCAGTTTGGCGAGGCCGCGGCCGCATACACCGCGCGGGTGCAGCTCGGCGGCGACGTGGAGGTGCTCCTGCCCATTCACCTCAAGCTCGGCGCCCTCTACCAAGACCACCTTTCCGACGAAACGCGGGCAGCGGCTCACTTCCAGACCGTCCTGACCGCCCAGCCTCACAACGCGGAGGCCTTGGAGCGGCTCGCGGGCGTCCACGCCAGCGGCCGGAATTGGACCGGAGCGGCGGATTGCCTGAAGCTGCTGCTCGAGATCGAGACCCAGCCGAGCGCGCTGGCGCGACATTCGCTTTCACTGGCGAAGATCTACGAAGAGGGATTTTCCAATCCGCCCCTGGCCTCCTCGTTGTACCGGCGCGCGCTGGATCTGGCGCCAGGAGATCTCTGGATTGTCGGAAGACTGATCGACCTGTACGAGCGAACTGGGAACACCGCCGAGCTCGTGCAAATGCTCGAGCAGCAGGTCCAGCATGGCGGGGATGCGAAGCGCTACGCCGCGATGCGGGTGAAAATCGGCGACCTGTACGTCAAGACGCTCGGGCAACCGCAGAAGGCAGCCGAGAGCTACCGGGCGGCGCTCGAGCGCGACCCGACATGCCTGCCGGCTCACATCGCGCTGGCCGATGTCTACATGCATGACGCCGCCTCGGCGCCAAACGCAATCGAGGCTCACCGGCAGCTGCTCCGGGTCGATCCTTGCCGCGCTGAAAGCGTCCATTCCCTTTTCAGACTCTGGGAAGGTCTGAAGCAATCCGACAAGGCGTTTTGCGCCGCCGGCTTGCTCCGATTCATGCGCGCGGCGAACGAGGCGGAGGTGGGGTACTACTCCAATGCGTGTAATCGGCTGGCGAACGCCAGCGTCGAGCCCCTCTCCGATCATCAACTCGATACCCTGCTCCATCCCAACGCCAGAGGCCCGCTGCTGGAAGTGCTGCTCGCCATCGGCGATCAACTCTCGAAGCAATATCCCGCCGACTTCAACGCGCTGGGGATCAACCGGCGAAACGACCGAATCAAGGCCGATCGACCCATTCTCAAGACGATTGAGGCGAGTGCGCAGGCGCTCGGAGTCGAGAGCTTCGAGGCGTATCAGGCGCCGAGAGGCTCGGTGTCTGTCGAGATCACCGATCCGATGTCCATCTGCATCTCCGAAGAAGTGGAGAGCACGTTGCCTGCGCGCGAACAGCGCTTCTTGATCGGCCGCGCCCTGTTTGCAGTACGGAACAAGACCGCCATCGCGCACAAGCTGCGGAGCGCCGAGCTGGCCGAGCTGATCGCGGCCGCGATCAGTATTTTTGCGCCGAACTTCCAGCTCCTCGGCCAGCCGCGGGAAGAGCTCGCCAAACAGCTGGCGCGAAACTGCTCGCGAAAGGCACGCAAGGCGCTGGAAGCGGCGGTTCAGGGGATCGGCGCGCAATTTACGGTAGAGCTGGATCGCTGGGTCGAGGGGCTGACCTGCTCAGCGGACCGCGCCGGCTTGTTGCTCAGCGGCGACATCCACGGCGCGCTCAATCTCGTGCTAAACGAGGAAGCGACCAGCAGCTTCGAGCGCACGCCGCTGGAGCCCATCCCGGCGCTTCGCAGGCGACCGCGGCTGGAGCAATTGGTGGCGTTCGTCCTGTCGGACGAGCACTTTCGGCTGCGCGAGCAATTGGGTATCGCGGTATAGCGAAGCGAATCGGCGAGCGGTCACTCGATGCGAAGCACGCCCCCCGCAGGGAGCTCCCGCTTGAGCCTACCCACCACTTCGTCCACCAGCGCCAGCTGAGTGCTCTCGACGGTCACCTTGACCCGATAGCCTGCGGAGCGGTCAAACTCCGGGTAGGACCCGATCGCGACCTGCGGCAGCTCCAGGGCAACGCGGTCGAGGACGTGGGCAATTACCGCCTCCTCCAAGCTCAGGTACAGCGTGCGCAGCTTGGGCGGCGCACCTTCCATCCTCGCAAGGACTACCTCGAGTTGATGCTGGAAGAGCTGAGGCACACCCGGAAGGAGGTAGACGCCCTCGCAGTGCAGAATTGGATACCAGATGCCCTCGCGCCACAACAGCTCTGTTCCCTCCGGAGCCTCGGCCAGTCGAAGCGCCTCCGGAGCCATCGCTTCGCCGTAGTGCGCGCGGACCATGCGCTCCAGCCGCTCCAGCCGTACCACTCTTCGGCCGAGCGCCAGCGCGACCCCGCGAACGGTGACGTCGTCATGCGTCGGTCCGATGCCCCCGCTGGTAAAGACGTGGGAGGCAATCGAACGCGAGTGGGCGACCGCCTCGACGATGGCGTCGATCTCGTCCGGGACAATCGTCATGCCGCGCAGGGGGATGCCGCGATCGCGCAGCCGGCGCGCGAGAAGAGGGCCGTTGAGATCCTGTACCTTGGCAGTGAGCACCTCGTTGCCGATGATCACCGCCGCTGCCGAGCCGCGCTCCACTTTGGTAGACTCTATCGCAGACCGACTCGAGCGTGCTTCCGAAGGCCGCTTCGAATGAGCTCCAGAACCTCCGAAGCGACCTCGCCCGCGGGCCGATTGCCATTGACGGAAACGATGCGCTCTCGCTTCTCCAGCCGCCGAATAGCCGCAGCGTATTGCCGGATGACCCTTCGCTGACGCTCCTCGCTCTCGAAGAGCTCCTGCGACGCGCCACGACCCGCTCGTCGGCGCGCCGCCGTTTCGAGCCTCACATCGAGAAATATCGTCAGGTCCGGCGAGGCTGCGGCGCTATTGATCTGCTCAACCCAATCCATGGGGCATGTTGCTCCCTGGTAGGCGAGCGACGAGAGCACGTAGCGATCGCAGATCACCACCGCCCCCTCATACAGCGCCGGGAGGATCTCCGCCTGGAGATGATCAAGGCGATCCGCGGCGAACATCAGAGCGAGGGTTTGCTCACTCAGCGGGCCGCCGTTGCCGGGCAGTCCCAGCCTGCCTTTCAGCGCGTGCCGAATGAGCGCGCCGATCGGGCCGGCTGACGGCTCGTAGGTATTCAAGACCGTGAATGCGTCGGCGGAGAGACTGGCCGCAGCAAGCGCGGCTTGAGTGGTGGTCCCAGAGCCGTCGATGCCCTCAAAAACGACGAAGCGCCCCTTCCACGCCGACCGGGTCATCTCGGCAATTCAGCCGATGGGGTGTCGATTCGCAGCGTTCGCCGAAGTTCCTTCAAGGACTCGAACCGCGCCAGCTCTATCTTCAGCAGCCGCTTGCCCTTGCGGTAATGGTGCAGCGCGTACGCCCCGAGCCCAAGGCAAAGCGCGCTCGCAATCACGCCGAGGATCGGAAATCGCACTGAATCATGAAACAACTTTGCCGCCGCGCCGCCGAAGATCAACGACGCCAGAGTTCCAATGCCTGTTCGGGCGAAGTGACCGACGCTGTGCCGCGACTCGAGCTCCTTTTGGAGCCGTTCCAGCTCTGCGCGCGCCTCATCCAATCGATCGTTCAAAGCGGCCGGAACTTATCCAAGCTCGCGCGCACGGTCGAGGTGAATGCGGCTCAAGGCTCAACCCGACTGAGCGGTACGCCACAGGCGGCGCATCGATGACCTACCCTGCCCAGCACGCCGCAGTTTGGACAGCGAGCTTCGAGCTCTTCTTCGCCGGACCGGTAAACGTTCGCCGGCCGAGGGTTCGCAACGGGGTCCGGAGTTTCTCGCCCGCGTTCCAGGCGCGGCAGCGGAAGGATCGGCACCTGGCCGATGGGTGCGAGCCTCGTCGGCTCGAGGTCCGCGACCTGATCGACCTCGATCGGCGCAACCGACTCTGGCGCCAGTCGCCTTCCGCACTCCTCGCACGAATCCCCGCTTTGCTGCACGTGCTCGCACAATGGGCAGATCATCGGGCTTGATTATCTAACGGTCGAGGCGCGCCGGCCAAACGGTCCCTACGCCGTGCCGCTGCCGCCGGTCATGGGTACGAAGCGAACGGGCAACAAGTGCTCAATCCGGATGCCCCCGTTGGAAAGCTGTTTTTCAAGGAGCACCAGCTCCTGTGCGTCGGCGACCGCGCCTACAGGCGCCACCAACCTTCCCATCGGGGCCAGCTGCGCCAACAAATTATCCGGAATCTCGGCCGGTGCGGCGGTGAGCAAGATTGCCTGAAATGGCGCCGCCTCGGGCCATCCCAGGTAACCATCTCCCTCCTTCAGGTGAACGTTGCTAAAGCCCAGCCGCACCAGTCGCGCGCGCGCCGATTCGGCCAGCTCCGGAACGATTTCGATCGAGTACACCTCCGCGCACAGCCGGGCGAGAACCGCGGTTTGATATCCGGAGCCGGTCCCAATCTCTAAAACGCGCTCGTCTCCGCGAAGCTCCAGCGCCTGGCTCATAAAGGCAACGATGTACGGCTGGCTAATCGTCTGTCCGTATCCGATCGGGATCGGATAATCGGACGTCGACTCCTCCGGCGAGGCATCGGGCACAAAATCGGCGCGGCTGAGCGAAGCGATCGCCCCTAGAACGCGCTCATCGTCGATGCCGCGTTCGCGAAGTATGTCAGCGAGCTGACGATCGCCCATGGCCGGCCACCATGCTCGTTCGAGCCTGTGTGTCGAGGCTCGCCGGAGCCGCGCTCAACGCCCTGCCCTGTAAAGACGCCCTCAATTGGCCATTTATATTGTCTCACCGGCTAGAAAGTCGCCACTTCGCGCGCACCAAGTGCACATCACCCTACGCGAGCGAGCGCCAAACGCCCCTCCCAACGCTCTTCGAGCGCCTTGGCGAGACCGCGATGCTCCTGGCGAGACAGGCTCGGGTCGCCGCCAATTATCTCGCGCGCCTCTTCGCGCGCGAGCGAAAGCAGCGCTGCATCGCGCGCGAGATTCGCAACCGCGAGCTCAGGCAAGCCGCTCTGGCGGGTTCCCAGGAACTCTCCGGGGCCTCGCAATTCAAGGTCCCTTTCCGCGATCACGAAACCGTCGGAGCTTTGCTCCATCACCGAAAGCCGGTCCGCGGCGTCCTTGGATTTAGCGTAGCCGGCGACGAGAAAGCAGTGGCTGGCAGCTGACCCGCGCCCCACGCGCCCGCGAAGCTGATGAAGCTGCGACAGCCCGAACCGCTCGGCTCCTTCGATCACCATCACCGAGGCATTCGGCACATCGAGGCCGACCTCGACCACGGTGGTGCAGACGAGGATGTGAATCTTTCGGTCTCGAAAATCGCGCATCACTGCGTCCTTCTCCTCCTGCTTGAGGCGACCGTGCAGCAAGCCCACGCGATGCTCGGGGAAAAGCGACTGCAGTTGCTCCGCGCCTTGGGTCGCGTCCGTTAGATCCACCTTCTCGGATTCCTCGACCAGCGGGTGCACCACGTAGCACTGCCCTCCCTTGCGAAGCTCGTGCGCCATCGCTTCGTAAACCCGCGGCCGCTGCTTCTCGATGAAGACCCGGGTGACGATGGGCGCTCGGCCAGGGGGAAGCTCGTCGATCACCGAGACCTCGAGATCTCCGTAGAGCGTCATCGCCAGCGTTCTCGGAATCGGTGTGGCAGTCATCACCAGAACGTCAGGCCGGACTCCCTTGCTCATCAGAGCGTGCCGCTGGATGACCCCGAACCGGTGCTGCTCGTCGATGATTACCAGCCCAAGATTGCTGAAGCGGACGCCGGCCTCGATCAAGGCATGCGTGCCGACGGCAAGCCGCACGTCGCCCTTGGCCACCGCTTCGCGCACCGCGCGCTTCTCTCTTGGCGCCGCCCCCGCGGTGACCAGACCGGGGCGGAAACCCAGCGGCTTCAGAAGGCGGCCCATCGTCTGGGCGTGCTGCTCGGCAAGGATTTCCGTCGGTGCCATCAGCGCCACCTGATACCCATTCTGAAGGGCGATCGCCGCCGCCAGCATTGCCACCGCCGTTTTTCCCGAGCCTACATCGCCTTGGAGCAGTCGGTTCATCGGCTCCGGCTTCCCCATGTCGCGGCAGATTTCCCGCACCACCCGAGCCTGAGCGGCGGTGAGCTCGAAAGGAAGAGCGACAGTCGCTTTGCGAAGCACCTCCGGTCCGATGTTGAAGGCAATGCCCGGCTGGATTTTGACGCCGTGCCTGCGGATGAAGACGCCGAGCTGAAGAAAGAAGAGCTCGTCGAACGCGAGCCTGCGGTGCGCGGCGCTCTGGTGCGAATTCAGGGCACCCAGATCCTCGGTTTCGATCGGGAAATGGATCCAGCGCAGAGCATCGGACAGGGAGACGAGACCGAGCTTGCGGCGCAGCGATTCGGGAAGCGGCTCCTCGATGGTGGACGCGTACAACTCGGCGATGCGGTGGGCGAGCGCTCTGAAAGAGCGTTGCTCGTGCCGCTCAAATCCCGGATAGATCGGCACGATTCGGTTGAAGTGAACGGAGGAAGGTGTGGCGTCGTCGGCCGGCTCGACTTCGGGGTGAGGCATCTCCCGGCCGACTCTGGAGGCGCGGACCTCTCCGGAGAGAATGACCTGCTTGCCGAGCGGGAACCGCTCCTTGAGCCAAGGGCTGCTTTGGAAGTACGTCGCGGCGATGCTGCCGGACGCGTCTGCGATCACCGCTTTGAAATAGCGGCGGCGGTTTCGTATCGGGATTTCTCCGGCGGCTTTCACCGTGCCGAGCACCACCCCGCGTTCGCCGGGCCGAAGCTGCGCGATTCTTTGAACCTGACGGCGATCCTCGTAGCAGCGAGGAAGCAGAAAAAGGACGTCGCCCGCGCGGTGCAACCCCTTCCTCTTCAAGGCGCCAACCAGCCTGGGGTTGAGGCGCCACCCGATGTCCTTCAGCGGTTTGGCCAATGGCCCGGTCGCTGGGGCGATGGAGAGGATTCTCGCCCGCGCCGCTGCCTCCGGTTCCGGGACCGCATGCTCCGCGGCGCCAAACTCGCTCGCGACCGCGCGCGTTGACGCTCCTGCCAGCTCCTCCGGCAGCTCCACGCCGAGCTCCGCAATCGACTTCAGCACCCGTTGCAGCGCCGCTTGACGGAGCTCCGACTTGGGATGGTCGATGTTGCGAAGCTCGCGCTTGAGCGGCGCCAGGATACCGCTTGCCAGACCCTGCAGCTTGGCCTCGCTCAGCGCCTGCTCGAGAGGCGCGCGCAGATTGCGCACCGTGGGGAGTCGGGCGAAACCGCGCTCGCACGCGTAGCGAAGAGGGCCGATGAGTCGGGCGAACGGATTGGGCTGTAACACGGCGGACCTGCCGAAAATCTACGTGGACGCGCTGACACTGGGCGCCGCAATGCTCATGAGCCAGCTTCGGCCGATCCGTCGTCCGCCGGCTCCTCGAATCGGATGTCGTCGATCTCGTATTCACGAGCACCGGATGGGCTCTGCACGGTCGCCACGTCGCCCACCTTCTTGCCAATCAACGCCCTGGCAAGCGGCGAAGTGACGGAAATGTGACGCTTCTTCAGATCTGCTTCGAACTCGCCGACGATTTGGTAGGTGACTTCTTTGTCGGTCTCCTGGTCCACGAGAACGACCGTAGCGCCGAAGATGACCTTGTCTCCTTTGAGCTTCGAGACGTCGATCACCTCCACGCGCGTCAGCCAGTCCTCCAGGTCGTGAATGCGGCCCTCGATGTGCGCCTGTTTCTCCTTCGCGGCGTGGTACTCCGAGTTCTCGCGGAGGTCGCCGTGACCCAGTGCAACGCCGATCTCGCGGCTCATGCGGACGCGCTCCACCGTCTTGAGCTGTTTGAGCTCCGACTTGAGCTTCTTCAACCCTGAAGGCGTTATTGGAACCTTGTCGGCCATGAGAACGGGTTTCATGGGATAAACCACATCCGCGGACGCGTGCAAACCTCCAAGTTGGGTTACGCTTTAGAGGTGCTTTCGGTGAAGGAAATCCGGAGCCTTGCCGCCTCGCTCTCCGAAGCGGAGTTCAAAACGCAAATGGGGCCTTTTGCGCTGATCCAGCGCCCGCCCGCGGAGGGCGACGAGAAGCATCCGGGATATGCCGCCACCACTCGGAAGTCTCACCCGGAGATGATGTCCCAAAAAGTGCTCTCGCTGCTCTTCGAGTTCGAAGACCTCGCCGTCGCCACCCTGCCCCCGCTCCAGGGGATCGACGAGCTTCGCGTCGGCCGCCAGCCGGACTGCGACCTGATCATCGACGACCCGTCCGTCTCCAAGCAGCACGCGGTGCTGAAGTGGAACGCGACAAAGAAGCGGTGCTCGGTCGCAGACCTGGGGTCCAGCAATGGCACGTTTCTGAACGCGTCAACGGGGATCGACCGAGAAACGGTGCTCAGGGACGGGGACATCCTCACTTTCGGCGACGCCCAATTCTGGTACCTGTTGACCGAGACGCTCTACGCAAAGCTCTCGCGCCGAGGGTCGAGCAAGCTCCGCTCGCGCAGCGGCTAACCGGAAGTCAATTGAAGCTGGCGGCGAACTCCTTGAGCCGCATCAGCGCCTGCTCGATCGTCTGCCGGGACGTCGCAAAGCTCATCCGCACGTGCCCCTCCGTCCCAAAGGGGAGACCGGCGACGACGGCAATGCGAAAATCATCCAACAGAACGTCAGCGAGCTGGATCGAGCCGGTGAGACGCCTGCCCTTGTACTTACGCTCGAGGAGCTTTTGAACGCGCGGAAAAACGTAAAACGCGCCATCGGGCATGTGGCACTCGAATCCGTCGATCGCGTTCAGCCCACTGACGATGATGTCCCGTCTCGCCTTGAACTCCGCCACCATGCGATCGGTGCTCTCGTTGGGACCCTTGAGCGCCGCCAAGGCGGCTTTCTGTCCCAGAGAAGATGGGCTCGACGTCGCCTGATCCTGAACCAGATTCATTGCCGAGATGATCTCTTGTGGTCCGGCGGCGTATCCAATTCGCCAACCGGTCATCGCAAATGCCTTGCTCATCCCGTTGACCACCACCGTCCGACTGCGCAGCTCCGGCATCACGTTGAGGATGTTGACGAAGGGCTCGGATCGAAAGAGCAGCTTCTCGTAGATGTCGTCGGTGAGGATCAGGCAATTCTGGTCGCGGGCTGCCCGCGCGATCTCCAGCAGCGCCTCTCGCGGGAGCACTGCGCCGGTTGGATTGCAAGGGCTGTTGATTACGATTGCCTTGGTCCTGCTCGACAGGGCGCGCTTGACGCGATCCGGGTCCGGCAGGAAGCCATTGCGCGCGTCGGTGTCGATAATCACCGGCTTGCCGCCTGCGATCAGCGCCATGTCCGGGTAGCTGACCCAGTAAGGCGCGAAGATGATCACCTCGTCGCCGTCGTTGAGAACCGCCTGGAAGAAATTGTAGACGGAGTGCTTGGCCCCATTGGAAACCAAGACCTGCTCCGGCGTGTACTCGAGGTCGTTGTCGCGGCGCAGCTTTTCGCAGATCGCTGCGCGCAATTCCGGGATGCCCGGGGTTTGCGTGTACTTGGTGAAACCGGCGGCGAGAGCAGAGACCGCTGCCTGCTTGATGTGCTCGGGGGTATCGAAGTCCGGTTCACCGGCGACGAGGCTGAGCACCTCGACCCCCTTGGCAGTGAGAGCTTTGACCTTTGCGTTTTGAGCGAGCGTCTGCGACGGCTTGATCGGCTGGAGGCGACGGGCGAGGTTCATGTGCACACTGGTACCAGCCCCACCTGACATGATTCAAGGCCCCTCTCGCCGCGGTCGCTGTGGCGAGCCTCGCCTCCGACTGGGGTCAGCCGCCAGCGCCTTTGCCGAACTTGATCTGCAGCTTTGCCAGGACGTTGGCGGGCACCAAGCCCTTGACGCTGCCGCCGAGCGATGCGACTTCGCGCACGAGTTTTGCTGAAACGTAGAAGTAATCCTCTCCGGTCATCATGAAGACCGTTTCGATCTTTGGAGCGAGCTTTCGGTTCATGTTTGCCATCTGGAACTCGTATTCGAAGTCGGAGATGGCGCGCAGCCCGCGCAGGATCACACTGACGTTCTTTCGGCGCGCGTAGTCAACCAGCAATCCGTCGAAGTCATCCACCTCCACGCGAGGGTCGGGGCAAGCTTCCCGAATGAGCTGCTTGCGCTCATCGATCGAAAACAAGGGCGTCTTCTCAGGGTTCCGCGCCACCGCGACCACCATGCCGTCGAACATCTCCAGCCCTCGCTGGATAAGGGTCAGATGACCGTTGGTCAGCGGGTCGAAGGATCCGGGATAGATGGCTCGCGGCATGGGCGCGGAGTGTCTTCGGGGTTCAACCCCGGGTCAAGGAAGGCGATAGATAGAAACGACGGAGTCCCCGAATCGGCGCTCGTCGACTTTGGCCAGCCGACCTGAGGTGCTGGGGACGATTTCTCGCTTGTCGTGCTCGATGCAAGCAATGGCTCCGGGTTTGAGAAGGGCCGCCGCTCCGAGTGCACCGACGATTTGCGGCACCGCCTTTGCAGCATAGGGGGGATCCGCAAAGATCAGGTCGAAACGCTCGCCGTCTCGCTCGAGCCGCTTCACTGCTTGCTCGACCGGAGCCGAAAGGACGCGCACCCGGTCGCCAAAGCCGAGCATCCGGGCATTTGCCTCGCACAGTCGGACCGCCTCGCGGTCGCGGTCAACCAGCACGGCCTTTCCCGCGCCGCGCGAGAGCGCTTCCAGCGCCAGCGCGCCGGTACCGGCGAAAAGATCGAGGACATCCTGGCCGTTCAGAGTTTGTCCCAACACATTGAAGATGCTTTCCCGGACCCGGTCCGCCGTCGGGCGAATCGACCGGGTCCTGGGGGCGAGCAGGCGGCGTCCACGGGCAGTGCCGGCGATGATGCGCATCTGGCGTTCCTGGTCGCCCGCTCAGTGTACTTCGCCCAAGTGAGCGTACGTTTCGCTCTCGATTTGGATCGTGGTGTGGTCGATTCCAAACTGGTCGTAAAGCTGATGTTTCACCGCGGAGAGAATCTCGTCGTTATTGCAAACCATCGGGTCGAGCACCACCAGATGGGCGGACAGCGCGTAGATGCCACTGGAAATTGTCCAGACGTGCAGGTCATGCACCGCGACTATCCCCGGGATTTGAGCCATCAGTTGCCTGACCGCATCGAGGTCGACGTGGGCGGGGACGGCCTCGAGCAGAACGTCGACTGCGTCGCGCACCAAGCGATAGGCGCCGATCACGATCACCACCGAGATCGCTGCGGAGATGATCGCATCCACCTGGAACCAACCGGTCCACCACATCACCGCGGCGCCGGCGAGAACGCCCAGTGACGAGAGGGTGTCCCCGAAGACGTGTAGGAATGCGCCGCGGACATTCATCGAATCGTGGCGATGCAGGGCTTTGAGCGCGGCCACATTGGCGATCAATCCAATCGTCGTCACTGCGATCATCGGCCCCAGCTTCACCGGTTCCGGTGCCCGCAGACGCTGGTAAGCCTCGATCAGAATGACAGCGGTGATCCCCAAGAGAAGCACGCCGTTTGCGAGCGCGCTGAGGATCTCGAGCCGGTAGTACCCGTAAGTCTTCTTCACGTTCGCCGGTCTTTCGGCGAACCAGAGCGCAACCAGGCTCAACCCGATCGCGGAGACATCGGTCAGCATGTGCCCGGCATCGGACATCAGCGCGAGCGAATTGGTGAGGTACCCGCCGACCACCTCGGCCACTGCGATCGCCGCGGTCAACAGAAGCGCGTTTATCAGGCGCCGCCGATCGCTTTGGCGACCGTGGCCCGGCTCCGTTCGGCCTTGCGAGCTCAGGCGTATCTCAATCCGGTGCGGCCGGTGAAACGAGTGTCCACGATGACCCGGACTCTGGGGCGACGTGCTCAAAATGACTTTTTTCCGCCGGCGATTGAGCTGACTTCCGATTGCTGATTACACTGCCGGTTCTTCTTGCCGCAAACTGGAGGCATCCAGGTCAAGGACGAGTCGGCTCCGCTATGGACATCGAGAGACATCAAAATCTTCACTCCATCATCATGCTCAAGGACGTCATTCGCAAGTGGTGGCGCGCTGAGCTCTGTTTCGCCGATCAGAATGGCACCGTGCTGGAATGGCAGAAGAACGAAATCATCCCACCGCCGAATGAATTCTGCCGGATGTCGTTGACCTCGAAGGAAGGATTTCGCCGCTGCACTCAATCCATCCGACTGCTGCACGAACGGTTCAAGACCTCCCGCAAGCTGCGCAGCGCTCAATTCCAGGACTGCCACTTGAACTTCACTGTGGTCGGCGCTCCGTTCTACGTGAACGGCGAATATCAGGGGTTCATCTTCGTCGAGGGATTCGTGCGCCAGGCGATGTCCGATCGCGGCATTGACTTTCTGAAGAAGCAGATTCCCGAGATTACGCATGCGCCGGGAGACCTCGATTCCGCGGTGAGCCGCATCCCGACGATGAGCCCGAACGAGTTTGAAAAGCTGACCGACCTTTTGGAGTTCGCCGCCAACGAGATAGCCAACTATGAAGCCGAGGTAAGCAAACACGAACACGCGGTGCGGAATTTCTCTTCAGAGCCATCCGATCGCTATCGCTTCGAAGACATCATCGGGAAATCCGAGCCGATGCTCGAGGTATTTCGGCTGCTGGAGAAGGTCTGCAATTCGGAATCGACGGTGCTGATCAACGGAGAGTCTGGAACCGGCAAGGAGCTGGTGGCCAGGGCGATCCACCACAACGGCCCCCGCCGCGGCAAGGCGTTCGTGGTCCAAAACTGCTCCGCCTTCAACGACAACCTCCTCGAGACTGCGCTCTTCGGTCACACCCGCGGCTCGTTCACCGGAGCGCTTCGCGACAAGAAGGGGCTCTTCGAAGTGGCCGATGGAGGTACGTTCTTCCTGGATGAAGTCGGCGACATGTCGCCGACGCTGCAGGTCAAGCTTTTGCGCGTCCTCCAAGAGGGTACGTTTCTCCCGGTCGGCGGGACCCAGGTCAAGGAGGTGGACGTGCGATTGATCGCGGCCACGCACAAGGACCTGTCGCAGTTGGTCAAACAGGGAAGCTTCCGAGAGGATCTCTTCTACCGAATCAACGTGATTCGAATCCACATTCCACCGCTGCGGGAGCGCAAGGACGACATTCCCATCCTCGTGGATCACTTTTTGCGAAAGCACCATCGCGAAGGACAACGGGCGCGATCGCTGTCACCGGAGGCATCCGACATTCTCACTGGCTATGCTTGGCCGGGCAACATTCGCGAGCTGGAGAACGAGATTGAGCGGCTGCTGGTGCTCGGATCCGATCTGGAAGTCATCCCCGCGGACCTCATTTCCGCCAGGATCCGCGACTCGGTGCCGGAGGGAGCAAAGCTCCTCGCTCGCCGACGAGAGTCCGGCAAGCTGAATGATCTGATTGAAAACCTCGAGCGCGAGACGATCCGCGAGGGTCTGCGTCGGACCGGCCACAACAAGAGCCGCCTGGCGCGCGATTTGGGAATCAGCCGATCAAATTTGATTCTCAAGATCAGCAAGTACGGCTTGGACGAGGGCGGGCCGCCTCAGGAGAGCGACGAGAGCGCGATGGCCTGAAGACTTCGGGTCGGCCCAGAGAAGCCCAAGAGTGGGCGCATCGCAGGCGCTTCGGTGTATGCTTGCAGTGCCCAGATTCATCCCCAGATGCCGGGCGAATACTTTCGACAAGACTTCCTCTCCGCTCCGGACGGCACTTCGCTCTACTTCCAGCTCTGGGGCGAGGGCGAGCCTGCCATTGTCCTGTGCGATGGGCTCGGCTGCGACGGCTTTGCCTGGAAGTACCTACTTCCGGACCTAAGGACCTCGCATCGGGTGCTGCGGTGGCACTACCGAGGACATGGCCAATCCGGCGTTCCCAATGACTCCAGGCGAATCGGCATGCTCTACAACTGCGAGGACTTAGCGCAGCTGATGGATGCCGCCGGGCTCGAGCAGGCGGTGATCTTCGGCCACTCGATGGGAGTGCAAGTGGCGCTGGAATTCCATCGCCGGCATCCGCGCCGCGTGCTGGCATTGGTGCTGATCTGCGGTTCCTACGGCAACCCGTTGGATACCGTTCACGACGCGCCAATGCTCAAGAGCACTTTTCCTCTTGTTCGGGGCCTGGTCGAGCGCTTCCCAGAGGTCGCCGCGCGCGTGATTGGGCTGGCGCTGAAGACCGAGCTGGCGATGCAATTGGTGATTTCCATGGAGCTCAATCGCGAGATGCTTCACCGGACCGACATCGTCCCTTACTTCGACCACCTTGCTCAAATGGATCCGCGCGTCTTCGTGCGGACCCTCGAATCGCTTGCGGAGCACAGCGCCTGGGACCATTTAAGCCGGGTCGACGTCCCAACGCTGGTGATCGGTGGTGAGACCGATCGCTTCACCCCGAGCTGGCTGTCACTTCGTATGGCGCAGAGCGTGCCGGGCGCGCAATTTATGATGGTCCCGCAGGGGAGCCACACTGCGACACTCGAGGAGCCCGAGCTCATCTGGCGGAATGTCGAGCGTTTCCTGCGGGAGCGGCTAACGCCAACAGTGAAATGATTCAACGCGAAAAAATACGCAACGTTGCGATCGTCGCCCACGTCGACCACGGCAAGACCACGCTGGTGGACTTCATGCTGAGGCAGGCGGGCGTGTTTCGCAGCAACGAGGTCATCGTCGATCGGGTGATGGACTCGAACGATCTGGAACGCGAGAAGGGAATCACCATCCTGGCGAAGAACACCGCGGTTCAGTACCGCGGATACCACATCAACATCGTGGACACGCCGGGGCATGCTGACTTCGGCGGGGAGGTCGAACGGGGGCTGCGCTTGGTCGACGGCGTGCTGCTGCTGGTCGACGCCGCGGAGGGACCACTTCCCCAGACCCGATTCGTGCTCAGCAAGGCGCTCTCCATGGGACTTCGCACCGTGGTGGTGATCAACAAGATCGATCGCCAGGACGCCAGGCCCAAGGAGGTTCTGGACGCCGTATACTCGCTCTACATCGACCTCGGCGCCGACGAGAGTCAGCTGAATTTTCCCGTCCTCTATGCGGTGTCGCGTTTGGGCCAGGCCTCGACCGAGCTCGAAAAGCCGGGCGTAGATCTTCAGCCGCTTTTCGACGCGATCGTGCAGCACATCCCCGCTCCGCCGGCGGGCGTTGGAAGCGCTCTTCAGCTGCTGGTGGACAATCTCGACTACGACGATTACGTCGGCCGCCTGGCGATCGGCCGCGTCCACGCTGGCAAGATTGCACCGAGCATGGCCGTGTCGGTAATCCGCGAGGGCGGAATCGTCGAGCAAGGCAAGGTTTTGAAGCTCTATGGCTTTCAGGGCCTGAACCGGATCGAGATCCAGGATGCCGGCCCGGGCGAGATCGTCAGCGTCGCGGGCATCGAAGGACTGTCGATCGGCGACACGCTGTCGGATCCCGAAGAGCCGCGCGCCCTCCCGCGGATCGTCGTTGACGAGCCCACGATGATGATGATCTTCCGCGTCAACGATGGACCGTTTGCCGGCCGCGAGGGGAAATTCGTCACCTCTCGAAACCTACGCGAGCGCCTTTACAAAGAATCGTTTCGAAATGTCTCCATCCGCGTCGAAGACACCGGCGCACCGGACGCCTTCAAAGTCGTCGGACGCGGCGAGCTGCAGCTTGCGGTGATCATCGAGAACATGCGGCGCGAGGGGTATGAGCTGACGGCTTCCAATCCCGAGCCGGTGACGCGCACGATCGACGGCATCCTCCACGAGCCAGTCGAGCTGCTGGTGTGCGACCTTCCGGATTCCTACGTCGGCGCGGTCACTGAGCGGCTCGGCCCGCGCAAGGGTCGCATGGTCGAGATGATGCCTCTCGGATCCGGCCGAACGCGGCTTCAGTTTCGCATTCCGGCGCGCGGTCTGGTCGGCTTTCGCGGTGACTACCTTACCCTGACCCGAGGCGAGGGAATCATGAGCAGCCAGTTCGACGGCTACTCACCTTGGTTCGGGCCCATTCCCAAAAGGGCAAGCGGTGCGATCATCTCCGATCGCAGCGGCGTCACGGTCCCTTACGCGCTCTTTAGCATTCAGGACCGCGGCTCGCTCTTCGTCGGCCCTGGAGTTCAGGTCTATGAAGGGATGATCATCGGCGAGCACGCCCACCCCACCGATCTCAACGTCAATGCCTGTCGAGAAAAAAAGCTCACCAACATCAGAGCTGCCGGCCGAGACGAAAACGTGATTCTCACCCCGCCAATTGAAATGACCTTGGAGATGTCGCTCGAGTGGATTGCCGAGGACGAGCTGGTGGAGGTCACGCCGAAGTCCGTCCGAATGCGCAAGCGCCTGCTCTCGGCGACCGACCGATACAAGGCCGACCGGGAACGCAAGCGCGGCCTGGAAGCGAGAAGCTGAGCACGCCATTAACGCTGAGCGTAGAGCGGGCAAAGCGAGCCCGAAGTCGAGGCGCGCGTTGAATGCCTCGACGCCGTTCGGGCTGAGATAAGCAGTCCGCCCCTCGACTTCGGTCGGCGTTCGCCGAGTTACGCTCGGCGTGTATGGAGTAGTTCCTGCGCCTGCGACGTGATACAGGGGCGTCCCCCTTGCGGAGGAAACCGATGAGATACGCGGTGGCGCTGTTCCTGTTGGCTGGCGCGGCGAGCGCTCAAACGGACAATCGCGATCAGCCCTTGGGAACGGAGCCGTGGGGACCGGAGGTCTTTCGCGCGAGGCGAAATCACCTCATGTCGCAAATGAAGACCGGCGTGGGCCTCGTGCTTGCAGCGGACAGGGTCGACCACGAGGGGGATGCTCGTCAGGACGCCAATTTTCTTTACCTCACCGGCCTTCCCGACGAAGCGGGCGCGGTGCTTTTGCTCTCGCCGCAAGAGACCAAGAAGGAAGCCCTTTACCTTCTATCCTCGATTCCGGAGCGCGAACGCTGGACCGGCTACCGCGCGTCGCTGCCAAACCGCGCATTGGAGTCGCGGATCGGCTTCGAAGTCATCCGCCGCGTCGATCCGGTGGGAAGCGGCGCGCTCGGGGCGACCTTCAGTTACCGCGTCCACCGGTGGCACGAGATGCATTTCTTTGGGCCCGCCGTCGGCTACGCGAGCGAATTGCCCAAGGTTCTCGACATCTACTCGAAGACCAGCGCGCGCGTGCCCGGGGCCCGCGTCGTTGATTCGATCGGAATGATCGCCAAAATGCGAATGATCAAGGAGCCGCGCGAGATCGAGAAAATCACCAAGGCAACCGACATCGCCGTCCTCGGCCATCTCGAGGCTATGCGCCGAGTTCGCCCCGGCATGCGCGAGTGGGATCTCAAGCAGATCCTGGAGGACACCTTCCGCAAGAGTGGGTCGCGGCGCCTGGCATACGGATCGATCGTCGGCGCAGGCCCGGATGGTTGCGTGTTGCACTACCCGCGCGATGACCGGGTCATTCAAGATGGAGAGCTGGTCCTGATAGACGCAGGCGCCGAATTCGATCACTACGCCTCGGACGTGACGCGCACGTTCCCTGCCAACGGCAAATTCTCGCCCGAGCAGCGGCGCGTGTACGACGCGGTCCTTCGCGCTCAGCAGGCGGCGATGGACAAGATCCGACCGGGCGTCACCTGGGATGAGCTGTCAGACACCGCTTCGAAGGTGTTGGCCGATGCTGGGTACTACGACTACTACATCCACAGCCTCGGGCATCCGGTCGGTCTCGAGGTTCACGACGCCAACCTGCCCGACTTGCCGCTCGCGGAAGGAATGGTGATCACCATGGAACCGGGCGTTTACATGCCGGAGAAGCGGATTGGCATCCGGATCGAGGACATGATCCTGGTCACCAAGAACGGCTACAAGAATCTGAGCGAAAAGCTCCCGCGAACTCCGGACGCGATCGAAAAGCTGATGGCCGAGTCCCGGCGCTGAGACCGGCCAGTATCTACGACTGGGGGCGTTGTCGGCCGAAGGGAATGGTTGTGCCAGGCACCCCGGGATCCCAGTCGCTATTCGTGAATGAGTACTGCGAATAAGTCGTGCTGAGGCGCAATCTCTCGCGCCTCGGTATCGCTGCGCCGTGGGATGGCGAGAGGCCGAGAGATGATAAATCCGGCGCGAACCCATCTCCGATCTGTTCTATGACCATTTTCGAAGGAACAGAACCGAGGGGCGACTGCGCACCGAACTCGATGGTCGCGTCGAGGCGCACGACGCCTGTGGGGAGCTGTGAGGGATGGAGTTGAAGACTGACGAGGTTCGCAGTTTCCACATCCACAATCGCCTCGCCGGTAAAGATATCGCTCGATTTCTGCTTCTTTGGCCCGAAGCCAATCCTCATCTTCGAAGGCTCATCCGTACCCCTCGCCAAGATTGTGAACCGATAGTTCGGCTGCTGGTCCAGCGCGAAAGGGTTACCAGCGAATCCAAGGGCCGCCAGTATGAAGTCTCGTCGCTCCAGGCTCAGCCGCTCGGAGCCAAAGTATCGGCCGTCATGTAGGTACTTGGTGATCTGCGCCTCTTTGCGACCGTTGCGATTCGCGATGGTCACATCGACGTCAACTCTGGTATGGGGGAGGCGGTTGCCCCGAATTTCCTCAAGCTGATTTTCCGCGACCACTGATTTAATCAGGCGCTGATTTTTGGATTCTTTCTGCCCCAGCTTTGCAAGCAACTGAGGAAGGTCGGGCAGCGCGGGTGCGCCGGCCGCGGCGACGGATGAGGTTGCAATCGCGGTAATCAGCAGAAGTCTAGGCGAGCTCATGCACGAACCTCGGGTCCTTCCGAGACGCGAGCGATTACAAGAATATTCACCGCCGCCTTGAGCTCGGTTTTCTGCGGAAAACGAAGGCTTGAACTACGGGGTCTAAATGCTCTTCTTGCCGCTGGCGACGATTGACGCGTAGTAGTCTTGCAGCTTGGCGCCGTTCTTGAGCGCATCGTCGGCCTTTTTGACCTCTTCGTCGATGAGCACTTTGAATCTCTCGACCCCCTGAGCGCCGGCGATGTAGCGACCATTGATGAAAAACCCGGGCGTGCCTCGAACGCCGAGGCGCGAGAGCAGCGCCTTGTTGCTCTCCAGTTGCTGCTTGCAGCCTTCGCTGTCGAGGTCCGCCTTGAACTTCGCCGTGTCCAGCTTGAGCTCTTTGGCGAAGCCCTCCATCGTCTCGCGACTCAAGTTGTCCGGGCGCGGATAGGGGCCGCCGGCCTCGCGCCACCCTTTCTCCCAGATCATCTTCTCCATCGGCTCAAACTTGTGCTGCTTCTGAGCGGCACAAACGGCGAGCGCCGGGATGGTGGCGGTATCGGGGTGGACAACGAACTGCTTGTAGACGACCTTTAAGTCGTTTCCGTAATCCTTGTGAAGCTGTTCCAGGGTCGAACCGACCCTGCGGCAGAAGGGTCAAGCAAAGTCCGAAGCTTCGACGAGCGTCACTTTCGCCACTGCGGGTCCGACGAACGGATCGCCATCGATCGGCACGGCGTAAACGGTCTTGGTATCCGGCTCTGGCGGGCGCGGAGGCAACGCCGGCCTGACGGGCGTCTCGAGCTTCTTTTCGATGCGATCGAGCCGAGTGACGATGTCGTCGAGCTTCTTCGCATCCTCGTCTCGCCTGCCGCATGCCATCCCTGCCAGTACCAACGCTCCGAGAAGCAGGTATCTTATCCGTCCGAGTTTCACTAATTCGCCCTCCTTCATCCGCGTATTCTCCCGCCCGGCCAGTCTTTTACTACAGCTTGGCCGGATCTGGCGACCTGGGGCTATATTCCGGGCCGCCTCTCATATCGTTTTTCTCACAGAACACAAGGCCCAATGTCCCTCGAGCGTGCGCGAAAATCGGTCCAGCGGTTGCACGAGATCGCCGCGGGAGCGCTGCGGCTTTCCGCGCCCTCCCTCGCGATCGATCCGGCGCAAGCCCTGCAGCTGTTTGAATCACAGCTTCTTTGTCGGCTGATCGATGTCGAGTCTCACGAGCTGCGAGCTCGAGGCGAGGGCTACTACACGATTTGCAGCGCTGGCCATGAAGGCAATGCCCCGCTCGGCCGGTTGACCCGTACCGCCGATCCCGCGCTGCTTCACTACCGGAGCGGAGCCTTCTATCTCGAGCGGGCGAGGCAAGCGGCGGTGGACGGAGTGGAGGACTTGCTTCTTTCCCTGACCGCTTCCGCCGACGACCCCATTTCCGGCGGACGTCACAAAGTGTTCGGGAGCGTGCCCCTGGGCATTCCGCCGCAAACGAGCACCATCGCCTCGCACCTTCCCAAAGCGGTCGGCATGGCAGTCGCCATCGAGCGATCCACCCGACTGGGCCTTCGATCGCCCTTCGGGCCCGATTCGATCGTGCTCTGCTCTTTCGGCGACGCATCGGTCAACCATGCTACGGCGCAGGGCGCATTCAACGCAGCGGCTTGGGCGGCATTCCAGAAGCTGCCAGTGCCGATCCTGTTCGTGTGCGAGGACAATGGCATGGGGATTTCGGTGCGTACGCCACCTGGGTGGATCGAGGCGCGAATCAGAACGATGCCGGCGATCCACTATGTCTCGGCGGACGGAACAGATCTTGGCAACGCTTGGTCCGTTTCCGCCCAAGCGGTCGAGCTGTGCAGGTCGCGACGAATCCCAGTTTTTCTACATCTTCGATGCGAGCGCATTTGGGGGCACGCAGGCAGCGACGCCGACACCGAATACCGCAG
>Ga0126379_10000336_pt1 | contig 25689 bp, 23 predicted proteins | sample PanSoiMetPlot_24_FD_92640 | JGI IMG/M metagenome (GOLD analysis project Ga0126379, IMG submission 92640) | Tropical forest soil microbial communities from Panama - MetaG Plot_24 | ecosystem: Environmental > Terrestrial > Soil > Tropical forest > Bulk soil | place: Panama | collected 2016-02-17
GAACGCGAGCGGCTGCTCGAAGAGTCACCGCATCTGGTTCGTCCGCTCGAGTTTCTGCTGGCCGTGCCCAAGAAGCCGACTTCAATCCTACGAACCTCTCTGGCGATCCGGACTGGCCTATGGCTCTACCACCTCTGGGCCGGCGGCGAGCGTCCCAGCCACAGCGACGCCAAAGCTTTTGAGCGGCAGCTTGATTCCGGCCAACGATGGGCGGTGTACAGTTACGAAGACGCGCAGTGCGAATTTCCGGAGCGTCTGGTAGCGGAGTGGCTCGTGGAAGCCGTCTCCGCGGGAGCGCTGGTGCGCAACCACACTCGCGTGCTGGAGATCACGCGGAGCAACGGACGCGTGACCGGCGCCCGGCTGCGCGATGAAATCTCCCGGCAAGAATACGCCGTGTCCGCACGTTGGGTCGTGAACGCCACGGGGCCGTGGGCGGACTTCATGCTCGCCGACTCGGGCATCAAAGCTGAGCGCATGGTGGGCGGCGTGCGCGGTTCGCATTTGGTACTGCCCCGATTCTCCGGCGCTCCCCGGCAGCCGGTTTATTTCGAAGCTGCGGATGGGCGCCAGGTTTTCGTGCTTCCCTGGAACGGACAGACGCTGGTTGGCACGACCGAAGTCGCCGATTCCGAGCGTCCCGACAATCCTCAGGTCTCGGCCGATGAGATTGACTATCTGCTGGCAAGCTTCTTGCGCGTGTTCCCGAATTCGCAGATCACCAAGGCGGACATCCACGCGACCATGGCCGGCGTGCGGCCTCTGCCGTATGCGCCCGGCAAGAGCTATGGCGCCATCCCCCGCAAACACATTCTTCACGACCATCGCGGCGACGGCGCAGCAGGATTGCTCTCGCTGATCGGCGGCAAGCTGACAACCGGGGCCAGCGCGGGCCGCGACGTTGCCCGCCTGCTGGGTGCAAACATCGCTGAGCCAATCAACGTGTTCGCGCCACCGGCCCTGGAGGCAGGGCTGGAATCCAGCATGCGCCAGTGGGCACACCTGGTCGCTGCAAAAGCCGGCATTCGCGAAAGCTGTGCGCAGGTTGTGGCGGAATGGCACGGACGCCATGCTTTAGCCATCGCGCACGCCGCGTCGCACGACGAGAAACTCCGTGAACCGATCTGCAGCCACAGCTGCCATCTGGTGGCGGAAGCCGTGGAAGCTGTGGCCCACGAGTGTGCCATCACCTTGGGCGACATTCTTCTGCGTCGCGTACCGGTCGCGCTCGGGGCCTGTTGGTCAGAGGCATGCAGCCGCGAGGCCGCCGGCAAAATCGGCGCCGCGCTGGGCTGGGATCGGGCACGCATAGCTCAGGAGCTCGAAAGCTTTGAAGAGGAGCGTGAGAAGTTTCTGCATCCGAAGAAAGGCGTGGCTCTCTTGCCGGAACAACCGATGCCTCAGTTTAAGACGGAAACGGCGTAGGCGAATCCATGCTCACTACGCCGGGCCATTGCCAAGGACTAGCTAAAGATCTGTCATCCTGAGCGGAGCGCCACGACCAGCTGTCCCTGATGCAAATCATCGGCGCGCAGTCGAAGGACCCCGAGAGCATTTAGGGCAAGAAGCAAGCGTCAAGGCATTCTCTAGAGAACTCCCTGACGCGTTCGTTCTTGCCTAAACACTTTCGGGGTCCTTCGACTCGCTCTCATCCCGCGTTGCGGGATTCGGGCTCGCTCAGGATGACAGTTGATGTTGAATCGACAAGTCAAACGGAAAAGTATTACCGCGCCACTTCCGCGATCCATCCGCCACCCACGACCAAGTCGGCATCGTAGAACACCACGGCCTGACCTGGCGTGATGGCGCGCTGCGGCTCGTCGAAAGTCACCATCACTTCGCCATTGGCGGCATTTTCGACGGTGGCAGGCGCCGGATCGTGGCGGTGACGAATCTTCGCAGTGACACGCAGCGGCTGTGTCAGCGACTCGACAGCGATCCAGTTCACGTCGCGGGCAAGAAGCCGGGTGTGCAGCAGCTCGTCATTGCCGCCTACGGTCACCTTGCCTTCGGCGCCATTGATGTTGATGACGTAGAGCGGCGAGCCGGTAGCAACACCGAGGCCCTTGCGCTGGCCTACGGTGAAATTGTGGACGCCCTCGTGGCGCCCCACAACCTTGCCTTCGGTGGTGACCATTTCTCCGGAAGTATCGGGCAGCGACTCGCCCTGCTCCGCGAGATACGCGTCGATGAAACGCTTGTAGTCGCCGCCGGGGACAAAACAAATCTCCTGCGAATCCGGCTTCTCGGCCAGGGCAAGCCCGTGGTGCCGCGCCAGCTCGCGCACCTGCGGCTTGTTCATCTCACCGAGCGGAAAGCGCGTACGGCTGAGCTGCTCCTGGGTAAGCCCAAAAAGGAAATACGTCTGGTCCTTGGCGCTGTCGGAAGCCCGGCGCAGCAACCAGCGATTGCGCTCCCGCGAAAACTCGCACCGCGCGTAATGTCCGGTGGCCAGGAGATCGGCACCGATCTGCCGCGCCGTCATCAGCAGCTGGTCAAACTTGAGATGGTTGTTGCACAGGCTGCACGGAATGGGCGTGCGTCCGGAGAGATACTCCTCAACGAACGGGCGCACGACATCACGCTCAAAGCGCTCCTCATGGTTCACCACGTAGTAAGGAATGCCCAGGTCCTCGGCTACGCGGCGGGCGTCGTAAACGTCGTCGATCGAGCAACAGCGTCCCTGCACCTGCTCAGGCATGCCTTCGCGCCCGGCCAGGCGGCGCTGGTTCCAGAGTTGCATGGTCAGGCCCACCACGGTGTGGCCCTCGGCGCGCAGCATGGCCGCGACGGTCGAAGAATCGACACCGCCCGACATGGCTACGGCAATGGTCTGTGCAGACATGAATCGTTTCTCTTTGGATGCTCTCGCCGAAGGAGAGTATTCATCCATTATAGGTGACTTGGCTCGGTAGTTTCTGTCGACACGCCGGCAAGCGCAGGCGTCTCGGCCGGCTTTTGCACGTTCATCTCCGCGTAGAGCGCCGCGGCCCGGGCCAGAGCTTCACTCACGTTGGCACACATATTCTCGTGGCCAACGTGCTCTTTGAATTCCGCCCGGTGCATGAGACGCGCTGGCTGTGCCGGAGCGCCGCAAAGAATCAATCCGCGTCGCGCAGCATGGACGCGGTCGGCCAGATGCTCGAGCGCGTGCAGGCCGGTGGCGTCAATGGCCGTCATGTTGCGGAGGCGCAGAATGATGACCGGAGGAAGTTCGGGAATGCGGCTGATCAGGTCTTCGATTTTGTCTGCCGCGCCGAACAGAAACGGGCCATGAATGCGAAAGATGGCGACGTACTCTGGAATCTCTTTGTCCTGCAAAATGTGGACGCGGCCTTCCTTTACGTATTCATCGGTCACTTGACTGATGGTGGTGGTGGCGGTGACTTTGCGGATGAACACCAACGCCGCCATGATCATGCCGGCTTCCACCGCGACGGTGAGATCGGCAAACACCGTCAGCAGGAAGGTCGCGAGCCAAGTCCCGGCTTCCAGACGCGAAAGTTTAAGCAGTTCGGGAATCTCTCCCCACTCGCCCATGTTGTAGGCAACCACCAGCAGAATCGCGGAGAGCACGGCCAGGGGGATGAACTTAGCCAGTGGCGCGGCGAACAGCAGGATGGCCAGAAGGGTGAGTGCGTGAATCATGCCGGCCACAGGCGTTTGTGCGCCGCAGCGAATGTTGGTGGCGGTTCGAGCGATGGCGCCGGTGGCGGGTAAGCCGCCCATCAGCGGGGAGAAGAAGTTGGCCACTCCCTGGCCAATCAGCTCCACGTTGGGATTGTGTTTTTCGCCGTGACCGAACAGCCGGTCGGCCACTACAGCGGACATCAAGGATTCAATCGCACCGAGGATGGCCACGGTGATCGCTGGAGACAACACATGCCGGACCAGATCTGGCCGGAACTGCGGCGGCCGTAGCGCAGGTAGTCCGGAAGGTATGCCGCCGAAACGAGTCCCGATCGTGGCCACAGGCAGGCGGAAGACTACGACCAGAGCAGTTCCCACGGCCAGGGCCACAATGTAGCCGGGTACCCGCGGCACGTATTTCCTGAATACCAGAATCACGACCAACGCCAACAGAGCGAGCGCCGTCTCGTCGAAGGAGACGGTGCGAAGGTTCTGCGCCACGGCTTCCAGGCGTCCCAGGAAATCGCCGGGTACGTGGTCAATCCTCAGTCCGAGAAAGTCCTTGAGCTGCGTGCTGGCGATGACCACCGCGATTCCGTTGGTGAAGCCCACAATCACCGGACGGGGGATGTATTTGACGGCGCTGCCCAAGCCAGTCGCACCCAGCAGCACAAGCATGATCCCGGCGATTCCCGTGCACGTAAAAAGACCGTCAATGCCGTACCTGGCCACGATCCCGGAAACCACGATGACGAACGCACCGGTCGGCCCCCCAATCTGCACCCGCGAGCCGCCCAGCGCCGAGATCAGAAACCCGGCGATCACCGCACAATACAACCCCGCCTGCGGAGGCACGCCGGAGGCGATAGCGAAAGCCATCGCCAGAGGCAAGGCCACCAAACCAACGGTGACTCCGGCAATCAGGTCAGAGACAAATGCCTGGCGGGAATAATTCCGCAAGGCGATGACAGATTTAGGTACCCACTTCAGGCTCATGTTCGGATTTGCTTTGATCGATGGTTGGACTTAGCCGCCCTGACGCCATACCAGCAACATACGTCTTTTTATCAGCTTACCTTACCTCAGGGCCAAGAGTGGTAGTTACGAACCGCAATTTGGAGAACACCAAAGTGCTGATACTGCAGCGCCGGCAAGGTGAGCAAAACCGAACACATTATTTTTCTCTTATGGTCACGACCGGCACCGGTCATTGGCCATAAAACTTTTCGGCCACACCGCTCTGGCGGTGTCATACTATGTCGCACAATCAGAGTTTCCCATGTCCAGTCCAAGAAGCAGTACCGAGGCCCTGGCTCCGGCTTCCCGGGAGCGAGCCGCCCTCGAACGGGAGATTAGCGAGCTGCGCCGCCGGTTGGCCGCCATCTCCTCCCACGCTGCGGACGCATTGTTGCCTTTTTCTCTCGAGACGCGCAACGCATCCTTCGCCGAGGCACAGTATCGCGCTCTTGTCGAAATGACGCCGCTGGCGGTTTGGATCACCGATACGAAAGGCCGCAGCGTTTACGGCAATCGCTATTGGTACGAATTCTCCGGCATGAACGAAAAACAAGTTGCGGGCTGGGGATGGATGAACGCTCTGCATCCCGACGATGCGAGCAAGCTCAAGGCTGAGTGGGTTGGGCGCACGACCCCTTATGAAGCAGAACTGCGTTACCGCCGCGGGAGTGACGGCCAGTATCGCTGGCATTTGTGCCGAACTCTGCCTCTCAGAGACGAGAAGGGCAAGATCACCAAGTGGTTGGGCATTCTGCTTGACATTCATGACCGTAAGACTGCCGAAGCCGCCATCGAAGAGGCCGATGAGCGCATGCGCCTGGCGGTGGAAGGCGCGCAAGCCGGCACCTGGGATTATTATCCGCAGACCGAACATCAGGTTTGTTCGGAACGGTGGTACCAGATCTTCCAAGTCCCCGCGGACCAGCAAGGCAGCCAGGAAGTCTTTTTTTCCCGGCTCCATCCTAAAGACGCGCGCCGCGTCCGCGAAGCCATTGCCCGATCCATGGATCCGCGGATCGCCGATGAATATGACATCGATTACCGAATCGTGTGGCCGAATGGCGAAGTCCGCTGGATCTTTGCCCGTGGCAAATGCTTTTTCCAGGGGCAAGGAGCCGAACGTCAGGCGGTGCGATTCTCCGGCATGACCGTTGACATCACGGAGCGCAAGCAGGCCGAGTGGGAGCGGGCACGCCTCACGGCGGCGGTCCAGCACAGCCCGGACTTCATCGGTATTACCGATGTAGATGGAAACGTTCTCTTCCTGAACCGCGCCGGCCAGAAAATGGTCGGTCTGCGCGATGATGCCGATGCCCGGTCGCGGACCTCGTTTGATTTTCTTGCCGAAGAGGAACGCCACATTCTGCGAGACGAGATCCTTCCCGCAGTTCTTGCCGGACAAATCTGGGAACGGGAATTCACCATGCGGCACTTCGTGACCGGCAAACCCGTGCGCGTGGAAACGCGCGTGTTCGGCATCTATGACGAAAATGGCCGGCTCACCAGTATGGCCAACCTCAGCCGTGACGTCTCAGAGCGCAAGAATCTCGAAGAGCGGCTGCACACCGCCCAGAAAATGGAAGCGGTGGGACGCCTGGCTGGGGGCATTGCCCACGACTTCAACAATCTGCTGACCATCATCAGCGGCGCCGCTGAAGTCTTGCAGACAAAGGGCGCCGGCAGCGCGGCGGATTCGGACGTGGTGCGTGAAATCAGCGATGCCGCAGAACGCGCGGCGGCCCTGACACAGCAACTGCTGGCCTTCGGCAAACGGCAAATGGTGCGGCCGCGGCCCGTGAACATTAACCAGGTGATCCTGCGCATGCACGGCATTCTCAAACGGATGCTGGGAGAGGACATCCGGCTCGAAATCAACCTGCAAGAAGACTTGTGGAGCGTGAACATCGACCCCATCCAGGTGGACCAGATCCTGATCAATCTGGCCGCCAACGCTCGCGACGCCATGCCCCACGGCGGCGCCGTCAGCATTCGCACGCTCAACTGGGAGGCTCCGCAACCGGCGATCGATCCGGCCGGTCTTCGCGCCGGAGACTGCGTTTTTCTGCTCTTCTCGGACAACGGCTGCGGCATGGATAAGGAAGTCCTGAGTCACGTCTTCGAACCGTTCTTCACCACCAAAGAAACCGGGCAAGGGACGGGAATGGGGCTTTCATCCGTCTACGGCATCGTGCAGCAGAGCGGCGGCGAAATTTCCGCCCACAGCACTCCGGGCGAAGGAACTACTTTCACGGTCTACTTGCCACGCTCGAGCCAGCCGGCTTTGCCTGAGCAAAGCCCCGCCGAGCCGGAGGCGCTGCCAGGCGCTGGGGCCATCCTTCTGGTGGAAGACGAGCCGAGCCTGCGCGCCCTGGTAGCTGAATATCTGCGCGAACATGGGTATCAGGTCCAAGAAGCTGGGAACGCGCAGGAGGCGCTGGAACTCGCTCAAGGCGCGCAACTTGAGCTGCTCTTGACTGACATCGTAATGCCGGGAATCGACGGCCCACAGTTGGCCGCTATGCTTAAGGAAAGCCGTCCGCATCTGCGCGTGATCTTCATGTCCGGTTACGCGGAACATGCCTCGCTTCGGGACGCGGTGCTTCAGGAGGGAACGCTCTTCCTGCAGAAGCCGTTCCGTCTCCTCTCCGTGCTGAATAAAATCCATGAAGCTCTGGATGCAGAGCGAGAGAATCAGAGAAAAGCACAATAATCTCGCATCAACTGTCGTTAGACTGCCTTTATGGTGTCGAAGGCGGGAACGCAGCCCGGTGCGTCCGTTCCACTGAACCCTTGAGCTTTACCCGACGGTCTGCTTGTTCCGGTGATAGACGGGCGAGATCTCACGAAGGCGGGCCACGGTCTCTGGAATCACGCCGATAGCAAAGTCTATGTCTTCCCGCGTTGTCTGCTTGCCCAGGCTGATGCGCACGCTCGAGCGGGCCTGCTGTTGGGAAAGTCCCATCGCCAGCAGAACGTGCGAAGGCTCAATCGCGCCGGAAGAACAGGCAGCGCCGCTTGAGACGGCAAGACCTTTCAGATCAAGAGCAATCACCAGGGCTTCGCCTTCGATGCAGTCGAACCAGAAGTTGGTGGTGTTGGGAACGCGCGCGGCGCCCAAGCCGTTCACGCCCGCGGAGTCCAGGGCGTTCAACACCGCGCGTTGCAAACCGTCGCGCGTAGCCGACATTTCAGCAGGACCGTTGCCCTCCAGCCAAAGCCTGGCGATCTCCGCCGCTTTGCCCAAGCCGACGATCCCGGGAAGATTCTCGGTGCCGGCACGCCGCTGGCGTTCGTGGCTTCCGCCGTAAATCAGCGGCTGGAGCAGAGTTCCTTTCCTGATGTACAAAGCGCCGGTGCCTTGCGGCGCATGGATCTTGTGTCCGGAGATGGAAAGCACGTCGCAGCCGATCTTTTCCACGTCGATGGGAATTTTTCCCGCGGCTTGCACGGCATCGGTGTGGAAAAAGATGTCGGCCTCGCGAGCGATGCGCCCCACTTCTTCCACCGGCTGCACCACTCCAGTCTCGTTGTTGGCCATCATGATGCTGACCAGCCGCGTGTTGGAGCGCAGCGCTTTGCGAACGGCGTCGGGATCGATCTCGCCGCGGCCATTCACGGGAACAAGGGTGAGATCGCATCCCATTTGCTCCAGGCGCTTCACGGTATTGAGGACGGCGTGATGCTCAATGGCCGACGCGATTACGTGATCACCTTTGCGCGCCAGTCCGAAGAGGGCAAGGTTGTCAGCTTCCGTTCCGCCGCTCACGAAGACGATTTCGGCGGGACGCGCCTTGAGCAGCGCCGCCACCGAAGCCCGCGCTTTCTCCACCGCCGCGCGCGCGTGCTGCCCGTAATGATGGATCGACGACGCGTTGCCGAACTCCTCCTGATAAAAGGGGCGCATGGCCTCAAACACTTCAGGCAGAACCGGCGTTGTGGCGTTGTTGTCGAGATATACGCGGCGCATAAGTCTATTTTACTGCTTTAACCACAAAGGACACGAAGGATCACGAAGCACTTACCTTTCAAGCCTTCGTACGCCTTCGTGCCCTTTGTGGTTGCTGCCGGTCTATCTCTGCTCGATCGGAACGTAGGGATTGGGATGCTTCGGTCCCACATATTCAGCGCGGGGACGGATGAGCCGGTTGTCGTCAAGCTGTTCAATCACGTGGGCGGTCCAGCCGCTGATGCGGGAGACGGCAAAGAGCGGCGTGAACAGGTCCACATCCAGACCCAGCGTGGTGTAGGTCGACGCGGAATAAAAATCCACGTTGGCGTTGAGGCGTTTTTCTTTCTTGATGTACTGCTCGATCTTTTCCGACATGTCGTACCACTTGGGGTTGGCGGAGCGGCCCAGATCGTGCGACATCTGCCGCAAGTGCGTAGCCCGCGGATCTTCTGTGTGGTACACGCGGTGACCAAACCCGGAGATTTTCTTGTGGCTGGCCAGCATGGTCTTTACGTGCTCAACCGGATCTTCGCCCTTCTTGTCGATCTCAAACAGCATGCGCATCACAGCTTCATTGGCGCCGCCGTGGAGCGGGCCTTTAAGCGCGCCGATGCCGCTGACGATGGCCGAATGCATGTCGGACAGCGTGGCTGCAGTCACACGGGCGGCGAAGGTGGAAGCGTTGAACTCGTGGTCGGCGTGCAGGATGAGGGCGACGTCGAGCGCTTTTTCCGCCGTCGGCGTCGGCTTCTCGCCGTTGAGCATCAACAGGAAATTGGCGGCGTGGGAAAGCGAGGTGTCGGGAGGCGTCACGCTTTTGCCTTTGCGGATGCGGTCATAGCTGGCCACGATCATGGCGATCTGCGACGTCAGGCGGATGGCCTTGCGCACGTTCGCATCGTGGTCCATAGCTTCGGCATCTTTGTCGTAAAAGGAAAGCGCGGAGACGACGGTGCGCAGGACCTCCATCGGTGTCGCCGTCCTGGGAATCTGCTGCATCATGGTGAAGATGGCGGGATCCATCTTGCGCTCGGCGGCCAGTTTCTTCTTCAGGTCATCAAGCTCTGCGCGCTTCGGCAAGCGGCCGAACCACAACAGGTAGCAGACTTCTTCAAAGGTGGAATTGTCGGCGAGTTCGTGGATGTCGATGCCGCGATACGCGAGCACTCCGGCTTCGCCGTCGATATAGCAAATCGACGAGTTAGCGGCGACGACGCCCTCTAGGCCTTTGGTGGGCATGGCGGTACTGGTTGACATAATTATGCTTTGCCTTGCGTGATTTCCGCCACAGCCGGGGCTTGCTGTTAGCGCAGTTCTTATTTTATACCCCAATCTTCGCCGACTTTCCAAGGCCGCGGCGGTGATCAAGCCCTTCTCACAAGATGAGATAGCCTTTGCCAAGATAGGGTTTCCGCTGGATTCCCGTCTGTGACCTTGGTCACTCGGCCTCGGTCAGGGCGCGCTTACTGCGAGTGCGTTCCGGCCGCGGAGGGGTTCCGCTGCGGGGTCGCTTGCGGCCCAAAGTAGCGGTAGTGGCCGATGATCTTCCAGTCGAACAGCACGTCTTCCATCTTCGGCCCGGCGCCGATGTTATGGACGATCATGTAGCGACGGGTCAACAGCGCTTTCTGGTCCACCACCATGCCGATGTGCACGGCGCCGTTGCCCAGGTCCCAGGCCACCAGATCGCCGGGCAAATAGTCGTTGGCATTCCGGCTGGCCCGCAGTTCCTCGCCGTGGCGGGCGAAAAAGACCATCAGGTTGGGTACTCGCCGGTGATCGATGTTGCGGTCCGGCCGCGTCTGCTTCCAGCGTGACAGGGGGTAGGCTGAAGGGTCGCGCACTATATCTTCGTGAACTTCTTTCTGCAGGTCCACGCCCACGGCGCGGTAGATCCGGACAATCTCGTCGCTGCACACGCCGGCATTGGCCGGCACGTCGCCACCAGGATAAGCGATGCCTGCATAGCCGGGATCGTACGTGACATCGTGCTTCGGACGCTCTACCGCGGCGGCCACCAGCAACCGCGTGAACTCGGCTCTTGAGGGCACCGGTGCAGGCCTTACCGGCGTGGCGGGCGCGGCCGCCGCCGGACCGGGCCGGCTTTGTGTGGCTTTCCACCCCAGCAAGCCAAAACCGGGCTTGCCGGGGACCCCGGGTTGAGATGAAGGCGTCGTCGACTGCGCAAGACTGGCAAGAACTAACCCGAGCACGAATATCATCCAGCCGACATTAGCAAAACGCAGATAGGCAGGCAACGGGATTAACGTTTTATCCAACATCGCATCAAGGCGCTTTCGCAGTTTCACTACGCTTCCCCCTTCACGAGACACCATCCCGAACCTTGCGGAGCCCGCCGCGGCGGGGCGAGCAAGGTGAGGGACCTGCTCTGCCACTGTTTCGCGTAAGCCTGGTGGGTCGCTTCGAACGGTATCGAGAGCGCAAACGACCGCCGTTGGCTCCCGCGAAACGGCAGCGGAGCAGGTCCCTCATCGTTTCGTCTCTCCCGCCTCGCGGGATCGACTGCAAGCATTCGGGATGGTGTCTCGTGGTAGGAGAAGCCTTAGTGTGAATGCCCCCAAGGTATCGCCCTTTTTTGCGCACCAATGCTTTGCATTGTCCTGCGCGCGGAGTTAACCTTTTGCGCGCAAGCTCCCACTTGAAAGGCGCTGGACATGCTCAAGAAAGTCATGGTCGTGCTCTTCTTCTTGCCGTTTTTCGGGCTGGCCGAGGGGCAAACACCTGACCCGCAATTGTTGGCCGAGATCAACAAGATCAAAGCGATTGACAATCATTCGCATCCTCCGAAGTTAGTGGCCCCAGGCGAAAAGGACGAGGACATGGACGCCTTGCCCTGCGATCCTTTAGAGCCGAGCGACCCCACCACGATTTCGCGTCCGGAGAACCCGCAGTATCTCGCTGCCTGGAAGGCGCTCTACGGCTATCGCTACAACGACGCCAAGCCGGAGCATGTGAAGGAACTTCTCGCCGCCAAACAGCGAGTCATGAAAGAACAAGGCGACAACTTCCCAAACTGGGTGCTGGATCAATTGGGCATCGAGAGCGAACTGGCAAACCGCGTGGCGTTGGGCCGCGGCCTTGCGCCGCCCCGCTTTCGCTGGGTGGCCTTCGACGATGCCCTGCTCTTGCCGCTCAACAACTCAAGCGTAGCCAATGAGACTCCGGACCGAAAATTCTTTTATTCGCGCGAAGAGATGCTGTTGAAGCGCTACCTGAAGGACTTGAACCTCCCGGCTCTGCCCGCGACGCTCGAGGAATACATCAGCAAAGTGGTTACGCCGACTCTCGAATTGCAAAAGAAAAACGGCGCGGTAGCCATCAAATTTGAGGCCGCGTATTTGAGAACACTTGACTTTGGACCGATCCCCATCGACCAGGCAGCAGCCCAATCCGAAGCTGCGCAGATTTATGCGCGATATGTTCGTGGTGGCGTTCCCTCGATTCCGGACTACATCAAGCTCCAGGACCAGCTTATGCGGGCCATCGCGCGTGAGGCCGGACGGCTGGGTCTACCGGTGCACTTCCATACCGGCGGCGGGTGCGGCAGTTATTTCATGCTCCGTGGTTCCAATCCCGCGAATCTCGAGTCGCTGCTGAATGACGCTACGCTGCGGAAGACTACCTTCGTGCTGATTCACGGCGGCGCGGGACCTTACACCAAGTACACGTCCTATCTGCTGATGAAGCCCAACGTATATGCGGATTTTTCTGAACAGACCTGGCTGATCTCAACGCGCAAGCTCAGCGAAGTGGTGCGCGACTGGCTGGAGTGGTATCCGGAGAAAATCATGTTCGGAACCGATCTCTACCCCAACACGCCGGAGATCAACTGGGAAGAGATCGGCTGGCAGACCACGCAGTCCGGCCGCGAGGCTTTGGCAATCGCCCTCACCGGCATGATCCAGGACGGCGAGATCACCCGCGAGCGCGCGCTGGAGCTGGCTCATATGGTTTTGCACGACAACGCCGCCAAGCTATACGGCTGGCAGCACTGAAAGGACACAGATCCATGAAGCCAAATCGCTTGCGGCCAATCGTGATCCTGATTCTTTCGTGCGGATTTCTTGCCGTCTCAGCTGATCGTCCGGAGCGCAAGGTAGAGAGCAATACGATTCTCTCGGAACGCGATCCCAAGATTTGGATCCAATTGCCAAAATCAGTGCAGTACATCGGCGCGGACCGCTGGGAGCTTTACAGTGTGGCCGATTGTGAAGTACACGTTTTCGTCGAAGCGGACGCCCAGAAAAATGTTCAGCGGCTTTATTGGGTACAGTTCGAGGGCTACCTGCCCACGAAACCGGAAGCGAAATACGAATACGATTCCCCGCAGCACAGCAAAATAGGCGGCCTGGATTTTTACGTCGATACATGGGTGCGGGCCAATGACGCCGCAACCAGACCGGGTTCAGACCGCGAGCACGTCCAAGCGCTCATCGGCGGCAAAGCGTACAAAATACCGCCGGGCATGATGTATGTGCGGCTGGTGCACCTGCTGGATGAACAGAAACGCAAGGAGCTGATGATCATCTATGGCGAGGATCTGGCGCCCACAGGACTCACAGTGGGCGACCTCAGCGAGAAAGGCCGGGCATATGGCCAGTGGCCGGCAATCGCGAAAGGCCTGGTGGACAGGGCTCAACAGAAGATACTGCTTGTGGAAAGAATTAATCCATGATGGGAAACGCTGTGATGCTGGCTGTCGTACTGCTCTCGGCCACGCTTGCTGCCGGACAGGATACTGTCCCTGACACTCAGGCGGGGAGTTTTCTTCAATTTTGTTGACGGCTACCGCGGCATGCGCACCTTCCGGGCGCCTAAAGCGCAAGAAAGAGACCAGGCGTTTGACTGGATCAGCTTAGGCATCGATTCGCTGTACGAAGAGCACCACGTGAATGCGCCTTAGCTCGGGAGTGCCAGTGGGGCTGATATGGAACGTGAGCGTTAACGGCGGGTCTCACATTGAGACAAGGCCCGGAAAGCCCCGACTTTGCTTCAATTTTAGCTACTTAGTCCTTGACTTGAGCCTGGGACGCTGCAAAACTCAAGACTGTCCAACCGGGTGAGTTGGGAGGTGTAATATCTTTGGCCGAAGTCAGGTTACAGGAGGGAGAACCTCTTGAAAACGCTTTGCGCCGGTTCAAAAGGAAAGTCCAGCAAGAGGACATCATCAAGGAAGTCAAACGGCATTCCTACTATTTGAAACCGGGCGAAAAACGCCGGGTGAAAGAAGCTCTGGCGCGGAAGCGGAACCGTAAGAAAGCGCGCCGTGAGCAGGACTAAGTACGGATCGTAAGTTCATTCAACTCCGGGCCGCCAGACCCAGCGGCCCGGACCAAAATACGTTGGCGATCTGGAATTCATAAGGGCTGTTGCTGTAGCGGAGTTTTAGCTGTAAGACACGGTCGCAAAACGACCGCGTGGGCCGAACCCGTGGTAGGTGGTCACTCTGAGGTCCAGGTTCAAGATTCTCCGTCTGGAATTCTTGGGGTGAAGCAGGAAAGGGGGCATCTCGCCAATGGAGTTCCAGGACAAGGTCCTTAAGTGTGTGGACTGCGGCGCCGACTTCGTTTTCACTGCCGGTGAACAGTTATTCTTCCACGATAAACAATTCAAGAACGAGCCCAAACGCTGTAAAAGCTGTAAGAGCAAGCGCTCCCAGTCGCTTGGCCTGCCGCAAGGGGGCGGCAATTATCAGCGTGTAGAAACCAAGGCTATCTGCTCCGGTTGCCAGCGTGAGACCACCGTCCCGTTCAAACCCACGCAAGGCCGTCCGGTGTATTGCCGGGAGTGCTTCCAGCAGCGCAAGACCGCCGCTGCTTCCGCCTAGCTGACCCCATCTTCTCCAGTGAAGTTTGGAGTTCTGCGCCGAGGGTGAGGTGTGTCTGGAAAAGCCCTCAGCACTCAGCCAAGGAAACGTAACCGCCTGGACCACAATCGAACTGGCGAAACTGAAACCTGGGTCTGCGGAATCCCCGCAATTAGGGCATTCCGGTCGATCTTAGGTAATGGGGCGGGGGCTGAATGCTGACGGCTGAGTGCTAACTGCTCGTTTACGCCGTCCGCTTAACGGCTTGGGTCTTGTCGTCCGCGAGTTGCGATTCTTTGCCGTGCTTCTGGTCTTCATGCTGGATGAGCAGGGCTTCAATCTGCCGCAGCAGATCGTCAGTGTTCATGGGCTTGACCAACATGGATTGCGCGCCTTTGGCCTTCCAATCGGTTCCCAGCAGCGGATAAGCGGTAAGAATGGCTACGGCCGGATCATACGCGGTCTGGCGCGCGGCTCGGATCACTTCATATCCCGACTCTTCCTCTTCCATTTTCATGTCGGTGATGACCATGTGATAGGTATTGGTCTGCAGCTTAGCCACAGCTTCTTGCGCCGAGGCAGCAGTATCGACCTCAAAGCCGTTGATTTCCAGCACAGCTTTCAGTGTCAGCAAGATTGCCAATTCGTCGTCAGCGAGAAGAATGCGGCGTTTCATGGGTCGCTCCGAAATGAAACTCGAACGAAAAACAGGCGGCGGGTACTGAGATGCGAGAGGCAGCAGAACAGGTTGTGAGCTGCCGCAGGAACCGCAATGGCCTTCGCTGTTTCAATATAATACTCCGGTACGGAGAAATGTTTTGCGCAGCTTTTTTTTAGAGAACTTTGGTTGCCGTGCTACGCAGGCCGATGGCGCAGCCCTGGAACGCGATTTCGCGGCTCGGGGGCTCCGGCGCGCCACGTGCGCCGAGGAAGCCGACCTGGTGGTGCTCAATACCTGCACCGTGACCGCAGCTGCTGATCAAGATGCGCGCGCCGCTATCCGGCGTGTGCACCGTGGGAATCCTGACGCCAAGATTCTGGTGACCGGCTGCTATGCGCAGCGCGCTCCCCAAGAAATCTCGTCCCTGGAGGGCGTCACTTGGGTCGTGGGCAATTCGCACAAGCACCAAGCGGCAGCGATTGTCGCCTCCCACAATGGGCAAAGCTTTGTTCCGTTGGAAGCTGTGCATCTCTCGGGTCCGGCGTTCACTGTCGTCGGGGACATTTTCGCCCACACCGAGCTGGTCGCCGCGCCGGTGTTCGCTGCTGATGAGGTCGGCGCCAGGACGCGTCCCAACCTCAAAGTCCAGGATGGCTGCAACAATCGCTGCTCCTTCTGCATTATCCCCAGCGTACGCGGGCAAAGCCGTTCCATGCACTTGCCGCGGGTGATCGAAGAAGCGAACGCGCTAGTGGGCGCGGGCTACCGTGAGATCGTCTTGAGCGGGATCAATCTTGGCCGCTGGGGACGCGATCTCAAGCCCCAGCAACGCTTCGTCGAATTGCTGCGCGCACTGCTGGAGCATACCGACATCGAGAAGATCCGCATCAGTTCGGTCGAACCGATGGACTGGTCCGACGAGTTGGTCCTGCTGGTGGCCGGCTCCAGGCGCATCGCCAAGCACGCTCACGTGCCGCTGCAGTCAGGCAGCGACCGAGTCCTGCGGGCCATGCATCGCAAGTATCGCCCGTGGCACTACGCGGAAAAGCTCCGCAAAATTCGTGAAGCCATGTCCGATGCCGCGATCGGCGCCGATGTGATGACCGGCTTCCCCGGTGAGACCGATGAACTGTTCGAAGAAAGCCGCAGCTTCATCGAGCATCTGCCTTTTACTTACCTGCATGTGTTCACCTATTCGTCGCGACCGGGCACGCCTTCAGCGACGATGCCGAATCAGGTGCCGGTACACATGGCCCGCGAACGAAACCGTGCGCTACGCGAACTCGGAGCGAAGAAGAATCTGGAATTCCGCCAGCGGTTCTTAGGCAGGACGCTGGAGGTCATCACCCTGCAAACGGGCGATGAGGAATTCACCGAAGCCTTGAGCGACAACTATCTGAAAGTCAGAGTGGCGGGGCGCCACAACGCGAATCAGTTGATGAAGGCGGACGTAACGGAGATTGGCGATGAAGATCTGGTGGCCGTGGCGCAGGAAGAGGTTGGTGCTCTCGCTCTTTGATCCGCCGTATGGATACGATCCGGAGGAGCTATGGATTGAACCGCCGCCGGAGTGGGCTCGGAATTCGGAACCTCACGCCAAGAACGCACCCGGGCCCTTTATCGTTGCGAATACCGAATGTATGGCCTGTGGCTACCCGCATGCCCTGGCTCCCGACCTAATGGGATGGAGTGAGGACGGGCATTGCTATTTCACAAAACAGCCGGAAACGCCGGTTGAGATCGAACAGGCGATCAAGGCTGTAAAAGGGAGTTGCTGTGGTGCCCAGCGGTATGTGGGAACCGATCGCGAGATTGTCAAGCGTCTCGAATAGTTTGCCCCGTCAAGCGGCCCTTCTCCCCATGCTATAATTTTTCAGTCGTTGCCGCGTGTCGGCGCCCCGGCAATCCCACAAAAACAGTGATTGTACGGGCCTATCAGGAGGGCTGAATCGACAAACGTTTTATTCGCATGAATGAGCGCATCCGTGCGCGCGAGATCCGCGTGATCGATGCTGATGGCAACCAGCTGGGGATCATGGCCCCATTCGACGCCATCAAGAGAGCCCGCGAGCAGAACCTGGATCTGGTAGAGATTTCGCCCAACGCCGTGCCTCCCGTGTGCCGCATCATGGATTACGGGAAATTCCTGTACGAACAGGAGAAGAAGGAACGCGCGGCCAAGAAGCACCAGAAACAGATCGTGCTCAAAGAAGTGAAGTTCTCGGTGAACGTAGACGAGCATGATTACGTGACCAAACGCAACCACGTGCTGCGCTTTCTGGCTGAAGGCGACAAAGTGAAAGCCAGCTTGCGCTTCCGCGGGCGTGAAATGGCCCACCAGAACCTGGGCCGCGACGTTCTCGACCGGTTGATTCGCGAAGTCGGCGAAAAAGGAATTGTTGAGTTCCGGCCGCGCATGGAAGGCAATACCATGCACGCGATCCTGGCTCCGCCCAAGCAGGCGACAGGTGGGAAGAGACAGGAAGCTAAGCCTGCGGCGCAACCGTAAGAAAGCAGCTAGCAATTGGCAGTTAGCAATTAGCTAGAGCTGATTGAATTTGCTTTTGCTAACACTAACTGCTAATTACTAAGTACTAAATTTATGCCCAAAATGAAGACACACAAAGGCGCAGCCAAGCGGTTCAAGAAGACCGCAACCGGCAAGATCAAACGGGCCAAGGCTTTTAAGCGCCACATTCTTACCTCGAAAGACACCAAGCGGAAGAACCAGCTCGCCAAGGGCACCCTTGTGAGCGATGCTGATCACGCCAAAGTCATGAGGATGATCCCGTACTAAGCACTCAGCAATCAGCCGTCAGCATGCAGCCAAGGAAACATTTCGGCTGAAGGCTAACGGCGGGAGAGCTGATAATGTGATGAGGGACAGAGTTTGGCCCGCCTGAGCAATCAGTGCAGAGGCTGGACCTGCAACATAAAGCGAGTGAAGAGGCTTTGTAACCAAAACGCTCTGCCTCCAGCCGCGATAACCGCCGGAAATCCGGCAGAAAAAAGGAGCCAGTCATGCCTCGCGTAAAACGTGGTACCAAACGCCGCCAGCGCCGCAAGAAGATTTTGGAGCGGGCGAGCGGATATTTCCTCACAAAATCCAAACTCTACCGTGCAGCCAAAGAATCGGTCGAACGCGGACTGAAGTTCGCCTACAGCGGCCGCAAGCAGAAGAAGCGCCAGTATCGCGCGATTTGGATCGTCCGCATCGGCGCTGCCGCCCGCGCGCAGGGCGTCAGCTATAACCAGTTCATCAGCGGCCTCAAGAAGGCAGGCGTGGAACTGGACCGCAAAGTGCTGGCCGACATCGCCGTGAACGACCCCACGGGGTTTGCCGCGCTGGTAGAGACTGCCAAGCGGGCGCAGCAGCAGCCGGCAGCCAGCAAGTAGCTGGCTCGAGATCGAGAAACCACAAAGGACACAAAGGTTCACGAAGGAATGGCTTGAGACTGTCTCTTTGTGTTCCTTCGTGTCCTTTGTGGTTAAATCTTTTCTTTGGTTTCCATAGCCATGGCGTACACGGTTCCCAAACTCGAAGATTATTCGTCTGCGGCGCTGGATAAGGCTGTGCAGGACATTCTGTCAGCCGTCCGCCAGGAGGGCGAAGCCATCGCCAGCGAAAACGACTGGAAAGTCTTTCGCGATCGTTGGATGGCGCGTAAGAATGGCATCCTCACGCAGGTCAATGATCTCTGGTTAAGAGCTGCTCCCGGTCCGGCGAAGCGCGAGGTCGGCGCGCGCGTGAACCAGCTCAAGGCCGAAGTCGAGAGCGCCGTGGACGCCGTGCAAGAGCGCGCCCATGGCTCGGCTTCACAGGCCCGGCTCGTCTCCGAGCGCCTTGACATCACTCTTCCCGGCATTCCCCGCCCTCTGGGCGCTGAGCACCCGGTCCTGCGCACGATGAACGAGGTCGTCCAAGTGTTTCGCGCTATGGGCTACTCGGTGGCCGAGGGCCCGGAGATCGAAACCGACTATCTCAACTTCGAAGCGTTGAATTTTCCGCCCAACCATCCGGCGCGCGATACGCAGGACACGATCTTTGTCGCCGGACAGGAGAAGAAGGTTCAGCGCGACCGCCTGCTGCTGCGCACGCATACCTCGCCGGTGCAGATCCGCGCCATGATGGCCACACCGCCGCCGATCCGCGTGGTGGTGCCCGGCAAGGTGCACCGTGCTGATACCGCCGACGCCACGCACTCCCCTATCTTCCATCAAGTGGAAGGCCTGGCGGTGGACACCAACATCACGTTCTGCGATCTCAAGGGCACTTTAGATCACGCGATGAAATCGCTGTTCGGATCCAACGTGAAGACGCGCTTTTTTCCTTCGTTTTTTCCGTTCACGGAGCCGAGCGCCGATGTTTCGATCACCTGCTTCAAATGTGGCGGCAACGGCTGCCGCCTGTGCAAGATGAGCGGCTGGATCGAGCTGCTGGGTTGCGGCATGGTGGATCCCAACGTCTTCAAATTCGTGGAGAGCAATGGCTACGACGCGCGCAAGGTCTCAGGCTTCGCCTTCGGTATGGGCGTGGAGCGGATCACGATGTTGAAGTACGGGATTGACGACATTCAGTTGTTCTATCAGGGAGATGTGCGGTTTTTGGAGCAGTTTGCATGAAGAAAAGCAAATAGCAATTGGCAATTAGCAATTAGCCAGCAAGAGCAACCTAATTGCTAACTGCTAACTGCTAATTGCTGATTCATGAGAATCTCTCCACAATGGCTTCGTGAGTTCGTTGACCTCAGAGTCAACGATCGCCAACTCGCCGACGACCTTACCCTCGCCGGGATCGCGGTGGAGTCCATCCGTGAGACGAGCGGCCAGACACTCTTCGAAATGGAGATCGGCACCAACCGTCCGGACGCCATGTGTCATTACGGTGTGGCGCGGGAGTGCTCAGCCATCTATGACGTCGATCTGAAGCCAATCAAGCCTCGATTGCCCAACCCCAAGCCGGCGAGTAAGCCGTTTGCGATCGAGATTGAAGACACCAAGGGCTGTCTTCGCTTCACGGCCCGCGTGGTACGTGGCGTGACGATTGCCGAATCACCGGCGAAGATTCTTGAGCGCCTGGCGATCGACGACCACGGCGGCGTGAGCAATGCCGTGGATGCAAGCAATTACACACTCATGGAGGTGGGCAAACCCACGCACGCATACGACCTTGACAAGCTCGAGGGCGGCAAGCTCATCGTGCGCCGGGCGCGCCCGGGAGAAACGCTGACCACGCTCGACGGCGTGGATCGCAAGCTCGATCCCGATGACCTGATCATCGCCGACGTCAAGAAGCCCGTGGGCCTGGCCGGCGTGATGGGCGGGTTGGACACGGCAATCTCGGCTTCCACAAAGAACATCCTGATCGAATCCGCGTGGTTCGACCCGGCCACGGTGCGCAAGATGGCGCGGCGGCTGGGCATGCACACCGATGCTTCGCACATCTTCGAACGCGGCGCGGACTGGGGCTCGACCGCGCTGGCGGCCGATCGCGTGGCGGAACTGATTCTAGCTACCGCCGGCGGCGAGCTCGAAGGCGACCCAGTGGACGTCATCGCCGGACACGTGGTGCGCCATTCGGTTTGGTTGCGGCACAACGAGATCCTCCGTCATCTGGGGCAGGACATTCCCGTTACGCAGGTACGGCGGATCCTGGAACGGCTGGGCTTCACTCTCTATAAATCGATCGAAGAGAGTCTGATGAAAGGAATCCCCGCCGGCGAAGTCGTCCGCTTGAAGAGCGAAGAACATCGCGAAAACGTCAAGGCCAGAGCGAAGGAACTGGGCATCGAGCTGCCGGACTGGCACACGAACATGGAGAAGGATTTGATCGTCGATCTGCCCACCTGGCGGCTCGATGTGGAGCGCGAGATTGACTTGATCGAAGAGATCGCGCGTATCTACGGGTACAACAAGTTCGCGAACACGCTGCCTTCCTTTGCCGGAGGCGTAGTGGAGTTGCCCAACGCGGAAAAAGAAGCGCGCTCGCGTACGGAGCTTCTGGCGCTCGGCTACAACGAAGCTATTTCGCCCACGTTCATCTCGCCGGCCGATGCCGGGGCTTTCTCGACCTCGACGCCGGTGATGCTGGCCAATCCGCTCAGCGAAGAGCAATCGGCGATGCGGACATCGCTGCTTTCAGGCATGCTGGGCATGCTGTCCTGGAATCTGAACCGGGGAACGAGCAGTGTTCGCTTGTTCGAAATGGGGCATGTGTTCGCACTCACCGGAGAAAAGTCGGAGGAGAAAATGGTATTGTGCCTGGGCGCAACCGGCAATGCGGTCGAGAAGAGCGTCCACGGTGCGGCACGAGCTTATTCCTTCTTCGACATGAAGGGCGATGTTGAGTCGTTGCTTGCGGCGTTTGAAGCCCACAATCTTTGTTTTGACACACGCACGGCCGATTACTATCACCCGGGCCGCTCGGCGCGCGCGGTGATCGACGGCGCCACCGTGGCCCAGTTCGGCCAGCTTCATCCTGACGTAGCCGCCGCGCGTAAGCTTAAGCAGGACATCTACATCGCCGAAATCCACCTCGACCGGCTGTTCGCAATGCCGTTGCACGTGCCGCGCTACCAGCCGCTCTCGAAGTTCCCTGCTGTGGACCGCGATTTCTCGTTCATGTTCGATGACAGCGTGATCTTTGAGAAGATCCTCTCTGCCGTGCGCGCCCTGAACATTGCGGAGCTCCAGAGCTTCCGCCCGGTGGAGATGTTCCGTGGCGGCGTCGTGCCGCAGGGCAAGTACTCTGTCCTGCTGCGGGCAGAGTTCCAGTCGGCGGAGCGAACGCTGCGAGACGACGAGGTGGGTCAGTGGTCGGCCAGGATCATCCAGGCGCTGCAAGGCATCGGCGGGACGCTGCGCAGCTGATTCGCGTCCTAAGTTAGCAGCCAATCGACAGCGGCATTGGCATGGATACGCGTGGTATCCAGCAGCGGAGTATCGCTGGCGCTGTCAGGCGGCAAGATCAACGGCAACTCAGTCCCACCCAGAATTACGGCTTCGATGCCGTCTCTCTTCTTCATCCTGGCGGCGATAGCCAGCAGCTCGTGGCGAGTTTCCGGCTTGATGATGCCGTTTACCAATTCGCCCAGATACTTTTCATGAATGTACTCTTGTTCCGTGGGTTGCGGCGCCACGATCGTGATTCCTTCACGTGAGAAAACCTCGGGATAAAATCTGCCCATCATGGTGAAGCGGGCACCGAAGAGGCCGAGTTTCTCGAAACCTTGAGCTTTGGCCACTGCGCACGTGGCTTCGACAATGCTGAGCAGCGGAATCATTGCCCGCCTCCGGAGTTCGTTAAAGACCATGTGCGGGGCGTTGGAAGCTAGCAGTGCGAAATCGGCCCCGGCGACCGCCAGCTTATGCACCTCGCCCGCCAGGTAGTCAGTCAGGGCGGCCATTTGCGTGCCGGCCATCAACTCCAGCATGCGTTTTAAATCAACGCTGTTGATGATGATGCGGGCGGAGCCTGTGTCCGGCCGTCGCTGCCGATATCCGGTGAGAATAAGGCGATAGTATTCAATCGTTGACTCCGGACCGATGCCGCCGATGATGCCTACAGTCTTCACAGCCAGCTCCATTCCCCGAAAGACTTGAGAGCGTGGGACACTCTAAATCGTCTGAAACCCGCTTGAATTTGGAGGTACGACATCCTAACCTACTCCGCATGTTTCTTGGACATTTTGGTCTTGCCTTCGCCGCAAAACGCGCTGCACCCAAGACGTCGCTGGGAACGCTACTGCTGGCCACGAATTTCGCCGATTGCCTCTGGCCCATCTTTCTGATCCTGGGATGGGAGAGCCTGCGCATCGTCCCCGGCATCACCAAGATGACGCCGTTTGACTTTACCTATCCGTGGTCACACAGCCTGCTGATGGATCTGGTGTGGGCTATTGCGTTGGCACGGATCTACTTTGCGGTGCGGCGTTATCGTGCCGGAGCTTTGGTAATCGCTGCTGGAGTCCTGAGCCACTGGGTTTTGGACTGGGTCTCGCACCGTCCGGACATGCCACTCACGCCTTGGTCGCAGCAGAAATACGGCTTGGGATTGTGGAACTGCACGGCGGGAACCGTCGCAGCTGAACTGGCTCTCTTCTTCGGCGGATTGTGGCTCTATCTCGCCGGCACGCAAAGCAAAGACCGCACCGGCAGGTACGCCCTTTTGGCTTTCGTGATTTTAATGGTGATCTTATGGATCGGCGCGGTCTTTGGGCCGCCGCCGCCGAGCGTAAAGGTGCTGCAATGGAGCGCGCTTTCTATCTGGCTGGCGATTCCGTGGGCTTACTGGATTGACCGGCACCGTCAAGTGGCGCAAACCCGCGCCAGCGGGCCAGATGCTTCTCGAATAGCAAACGCTACGCTGATTGAGTAGAATGCCCGCCATGCTGTCCCGCAGAAGCTTTTTCAAGACCGCCGGATGGGGCGCTGCTGTGGCTGCGTCCGCAAGTTTTCCCTCCGAACTGCTGAGCTGGGCGGAGCCTTCCCGCGCGCCGCAGCCGGGTGGACCTATCCTGCTCAACAGTAATGAGAACGCTTACGGGCCATTCCCGAGCGTGCTGTCCTTGGCCAATCCCTTTCACGACGTGAACCGATATCCTGACCACCACAGCGACATGATCAGCGAGCGCTTGGCCGCGCAGTACAAAGTGGACATTTCGCGTGTGCTCACCGGCTGCGGCTCCACGGAAATCCTGCGCATGGCGGCTTACGCTTTCACCGGCCCAGGGCGAAAGCTGGTGATGGCTGCGCCCACGTTTGAATCGATCGGATCTTACTCGAGTTCTGTGGAGGCGCCGATCGTGAGAGTCCCGCTGGCAGCGAACTTCAGCCACGACCTGGACGCGATGCTGAAGGCGGCCGGCAGAGATGCAGGCCTGGTGTACATCTGCAATCCCAACAACCCCACCGGCAACGTGACGCCGCGCGCGGACCTTGAAGGGTTCATCGCCAAGCTGCCCAAGGCTACCCGCGTCCTGATCGACGAGGCATACCACGACTTCGTTCCCGCTTCCGCGGACTACGTTTCTTTTCTCGACCGCGCCCTCGACGATAACCGTGTCATCGTGGCCCGGACGTTTTCCAAAATTTACGGCCTGGCCGGCATGCGGTTGGGCTACGGCGTCACGGCAAAAGATACGGCGACGGAGATGCGCAAGCATCGCCTGGAGGACAGCCTGAATATTTTCGTCATGCGTTGTGCCATGGTTTCGATGGACGATGCGGCGGGTTATCGCCAAGCGGTTGCGCGCAATGCCCAAGATCGCGATGAGTTCATGCGCCAGGCCGCGGCACGCAAGTTAAAGACAATCCCCTCGTGCGCGAATTTCGTCATGATGGAAACCAGCCGGCCCGTCCGCAGCCTGATTGATTTTTTTGGAAAGAACAACGTCAAGATCGGCCGGCCCTTCCCGCCCATGGATGCCTACGCCCGCATCTCGCTGGGCACGCCGGAACAAATGAAGGAATTCTGGCGGGTGTGGGACGGGCTAGGAGTGTTGCAGTAGACCGGAAGATACGGCCTGGCAGGCGACGCGCTCGCTCGAGCATTTGGTTCTGGTTTACACGCCCGGCTGCGCTATACTTCGGTCACGCTCCGTTCGTTGCACGCCAAAGGACGTGCAGATTCTATGCCGGCAAAAGCAGCCCGCGAGTTGGACCACGAGATCGAGCGTCCTTCCGCCGAAGACTTCCCTGACCTGGAAGCGAAAATCTACAAAGCCATCGAACTGCTGAAAGCAGCCAAAGCGGGCAAGGCCGCTGCGGAACGCGACGTGCAGCGGTTGCGCCACCACCTGGAAGAGAGCGAAGAAGAACTGGAGACATTGCGCGCTGAGGTGGTGTCACTGCGCAAAGACCGCGAAGAGGTTCGCAGCCGCATAGAAAAGATGTTGAAGCAGATCGATGCGCTCGTGGCCGAAGCATGAAACGGTCCCCCTTATCTTTCCAACCCCGGTCTTGTCCAGAACTCACAGCGTTGACGATTCATGGTGCACGAAAAAAATTTTCTTGCTTTCGATTCCATCCGAACGATAATCAATCGAGCAGAATTCTTGGAGGAGTGCACTTTGGCGACCCAAACCAGCGGCGCACCAGCGCCCATCAAGGTTGAAATCTACGATCAGGTGTATAACCTGCGCGGCGTAGACGCGGATTACATCTTGCGCCTAGCCGAGTTCGTTGACACGAAAATGCGCAGCGTGGCCGAGCAAACCTCCACCATCGATTCCCTGCGCCTGGCTGTCCTGGCAGCACTGAACATCGCCGACGAATACCATATCCTCAAAAAGAAATATGACCTGCTGGCCGGAGAATACCGCCAGCGCGCCGGTGCGCTGGCCGGAGCCCTCGACGAAGTCTTGCAGGAAGAACCTCGCAAAGCAGGTTGAGGACAAATGGTTGCGTGCAAGTCAAGTTAATTTTTGAGCACTACGGTCATCAACCTTCACTTGCGCTGTACTCTGCTTTTCTTTAGCATCGTTCTGAAAACCGGCCTGCAAAGCAGGTGAGAACGGTTACCGTTCATGAACCAACATTCAATGAACAGGGGGCCTGACTCGTATTACGGCTCGGTGTGCAAGGTTCCGCCAGTACGGAAATGCC